>Ga0194115_10004555_pt1 | contig 14849 bp, 11 predicted proteins | sample TA2MahsurfametaG_3_FD_148656 | JGI IMG/M metagenome (GOLD analysis project Ga0194115, IMG submission 148656) | Freshwater microbial communities from Lake Tanganyika, Tanzania - TA2015002 Mahale S4 surface | ecosystem: Environmental > Aquatic > Freshwater > Lake | place: Tanzania: Lake...
CCCCAAAACCCCAAAACCCCATTATTTTGATTCTTTTAAAAATATAAAGTTTTTTCTTTTCAAATAAATGGACTTGAATAGTTTTCAAGAATTGGAAAGTTTCTGCTCAAACTAGGATGATCTCTCATGACTAATCTAAGAACATCAGGTGCCCCTTCCTGCACCATAGCATGTATCAAATCATCTTCATTGCTTTCAAGTATTATTGCAAACAGTAGTAAAGCAGTAGACTCTTTGCTTGTAATTCTACCTCTCCTCAAAAGATCAAGCTCTTATTTGATTAAAAAGTGTCTACGAGCATACATTACGAATTCGGAGTAAATACGAGGGGCTTGATTTTTAAGCATTAATGCTGTATTTATTAGTGAAATACATTCCAGTCTAATTGGGTAACTTCTTCTGAAAGCTAGAAATTCAAGGTCAATTTTAGAAAATTAAACATTAAACTCACGGAAATCACCAACAAACTCATGGAACATGCGATCAATAAAAGTGCTTTCAAGTAATTAGTCTTTAAGGGTGATTTCTGATGAGCGAAGTAAATACTCAAATGTATTCAATCTGATTTCATTCTTTTTTACATAGAAATCTATTAAAACAAGACTTTCAATTTTTTTGTCAATACAATAACGAATAAAATCATACTCAAGTTCAAGTTATTCTCCGAAAATTTAACCAAACCTTTCTTCCGATAATAATCTATTCAAGAAACGATCATTTTTACGAATAAGTTAGTAAATTATATTTTAAAGAATCGCACTGATTTCTGTGAACGGAAATAGATCATATAAATTTGATTATGACTTTTAAACTTTAATATCACTCTCATTGACATCAAAAATATCTTCAAAACTACTTTCTGTAATTTTTTTAGATTTGCTTGTTTCTTTGAATTTGCTTAAAGCACGAATACTGAAATTGATTATAAAACGCAGATTAGCTCTGCCAGTTTCTTCAGAAAAAATGAATATGTCGTGACCTTTGACACAAAGCCAGTCAAATAGTTAGAGAGTCGCTTTAATCAGAGTTAGGTACTCAGTCTTCCTGGCATGGCCTTCCATTTATGCACCGTCTAATTTTTCGTAGTCTTCCAAAACTAGGGTAACAACCTTGACCAAAAATGAGCAGCAACGTTGAATGGCTTTTACTTTTGTAAGAACTGGAATCGAGCTTTAAGTAAAGAAGTATTTAACCCAACATCTAAGATCTTTTATAAAAAGAATGAAATCGTTTACTTTTATTATATCTGCTGTGAATCTCTCTTTTATTTCTGTGAATTCCTCAAAAAAGCCAACTATGTCTGGAAGGTTTATCAATTCAGGTATTCTCATATTTTATTCACGGAGCAAAGTACTTGCAGCACCTATGCAGCTTAAATCTTTAATAATTGTGGGTCTCCTTTATTCAAACATAAATCTGAAAAGTCCAACCGCTTTGTCTTGTAAATTGAGGAAGTTTTTCATCTAAGCTGACAGACCAGTTGGGTTTGCTCTGGCATGCATTATCTTAGTACTTTGCATCAACATGCGCAACAAAGTCATATAAGTGTCACAAACTGGAGTATTTAAAGCTGTTAATACTTTTTCATTTCCACAGAATAAGTTTTCCATTATATTCAAAATAATCTCTTAGTTTTGGAAAGATTCAGTTTTTGATTTTAAAAGTCTAGTTAATGGAGCAATAAAAACAGGGGACTCAAAACAGCTAGCCATCTCTTTTAAGAAGCGCTTAGACGACAAAAAATTAAGATTTGGTAAATCCAATGCATAATTAATGAATCTTTTGTTCTCGTTGCTTTCGATGAGGGCAATTGTTCGCTTAATAAAAGCAGAATAACTATCGACTGTTGTCTAGTTTTTAGCCTTTGATTGACTATTTGGTTACTTTTGAGACACTATCTCCATTGGAAGAACATCTTAATCTTAAATTGTGTCTTCTTAAGTATTTTCTGTCTGATAAGCTAAAGACACTTATCTATCTTTTTTCATTATGCTTCTTCTTGATTGATCTTTACCATGTTTATCAAAAGCTTCTTCTTAGACGTTTTCAGGTTGACTTGCTAATGAAACTGCCTTATGCTGATCGAAGGCAGTCTTTTTGAAACCTCTTCTCGACTAATCTTATCTCAAGTTAGTTGCACTTCTACCCATAATTTCAAAGTCTTCGTCTTATAAACCTTTTGAAATCTCTAAAAGAGTTAAAAGACATTCTCTGCGGACATCACTATCAGGATCTTAGACAAAATGTATCAAATGCTTTGGCATCCGAAGATCAAGGCAAGCTTTGACCTTATCTGAACTACCAGTTTAAAAAACTGAACGAATCATTGCTAAAGCACATCTTTTACCAGCTTTTTCAAGCTCAGGACTGTAAAGTCTTTTTAGACATTCTGCAATCGGCACAAGTTCATTGTAATAAGCAGCAGTTCTATTCATAGGGATCAAATAACTTAAAGAAAGAGAGTTCATTTGCTTCGAGAAAATTTTTGAAGGTTCAAATGAATTGGATATATTCGTTAAATAATCATTTAATACTGGATAAGAGCTCTATCCTAAACCTGATTCGGTGATTGCATATCTATAAACTTTAGAAGCCTCAATATTTAATTCAGTATTCCAATAATTTGATTTATCAAGGAAGTTTAAATTTTTCTGTTCTAAAAACCAAGCTTAGTCTGCCGAATCTGGTTTAAACTTTTCATTAAGTTCAGTCTCTCTTCTGAAGAATGAACGATCTTTAAGGTAGTCTTTTAAAGTTCCTTCATGGTTAGTAGTTTTTTGTAGCACATTATCACTTCCTAGAGTATACTCTTCTCCTACAAAAAATTTAACAATGTATTCGGTTATGTTTGAAACATATGGAGCCAAAGGAGTTGAATAAGAATGTAATTCATGAACCATTTTTCTAAGAAGTCTTGTCATTCTTTATAAAATCAAATTTTAAACTCTTTTAACTTTTTAAATGCCGCCTTATCCATTAGTGATTTCTAAAAATCCAAGAGCTTCATCTATTTTTTGTTTATTTGTATCTCCTGAAGTTTTTGATCCTTAGCTTTGCCCATCAAATTTCACAGATCGACTTCTTGCAGTATTAGGGTTAGCCTAACTTTGAGCTGTATTTAATTTCACAGGTGATTCTACAGCCTTTTAAACTTGAGGCTAACTTAATATTTTCTATTTCCATGCAGAGAAAGCTTTTGTAAACCTGAACGTCAAAAAAATCAACATATCAATAACTTTATCATAAATTATTTGAGCCGCAAGAGGAGTATTTGGAGAAACGCTCAATCCAGAAGAATCTTTTCCAAAAAGAAGCTTGGCTTTAGACTAATCATTCATAAATAGTTTTTTTTCATCTTAGGTTAATATTTCATTAATTTAATCAATTTTTACAGAGCTCAGATGGTAAATACAATCTTCCGCAGCATTAATTAATTTTAAAAGATCATTTTCTAAATAAAGCAATTAATTTCCTGTATCTTTAATAGCAATTGAGCAAATAGCCCTAAGAGGAGTTGTAATACGCAGTGATACTGTGCTAATAGGTGATCGATAAAGGATAACATTTTAGGAAAATCTTTTAGCTTGAGTAAGCTCATAGTTGTCTAATCTAAATAAAGGAGAGTTTCTAAGTCCAGTTATTGTTGGTCTCTTTTTAGAATCAAAGTCAAGGCAGCTAGAAATTAAATCTAAAATCAAACCTAATTCATTTTTACGAGCTAAAACTCCCACCTTTGCGAATGATCTAAGTAATTTTAATCTATGTTCCTTGTTTGTTTTACTTTCTCCTGGGAATCCTATGATTTTACTACCACCCTTTTCATTCTCAAAATCGTTGAGCTACTAATCAATAGATTTAAAATGGAATTTTTTAGAGTTTTCTTTCGTAAACAATGAGCTGAAACTCATGTCTTTTAAACATTTTATAAAATTATCGAAACTTATTTTACTAGTACTTCCCGAAAGTTTTTAGTTAAATCCAAGTAATTAATCAAAGCCAGCAGCTTGAAGGTCTTCGCTTGAATCAAAAGGTTTTTCAAAATCAATAGAGAAAGGATCATACAAAAAGTTACTTTGAGATGGTGGGGTAAAAGGTAGAATAAGATTTTAAGTATCAAGTCCATGACATCTTTTAAGCCAATCTTTATATATTGAATAAAAACTCTTTGGTTTTTTCCCGAAAAGTAAACAGTACATAATCGTTCCGAATGACCAGACATCGCAAGCTGAAGTTTGATCCATAAACTTCTAAAAAATGATCTCTGGAGCAATGAAAGGATTATCAAGGCATGCATTAGAAAAGATTCTTGTTCCATCAGTTTTAGATGATGATGGAGCTCCAATTTTTCTACTGGGTGATTAAGATGAACTCCTACCTCCTCTGGTATCTTCTCCATTATTTTCTAAATTTAAATAAATATCTGAGCAAGAAGAGATGAATCCTTAGTCATTGACTTTTCCTGATCCACGAATATGTCCTAGTTTTATTCTCTACCCATCTTTTGATATCCAAATTTATCCTAAATTTAAGCACCGTAATACAATTTAAACATCATGAACCTTTTGAATAATATCAAGAAGTAATTTTGCCCAGAGTCTGATTATAAATAAGGGGGCATCAGTATGGAAGAATAATGGAACATTTAAAATACCTCCATTATTGAAAACAAATTAATCCATATTGATCCATTCATTTGTGTCAATAAGTTCATTTATAACATGAATTTCTTTGTCATTTGATGATAAACCTATTTTCTTTTCAAATTTTCCAATATTTGGGAAAATATCCATTCGAGACAAATAGGCATCATTAAGGCCTTTGTAAGAAAAGATATCTCCCTCCTCATCTAAAGTAGCAGCACCCATTAAATAGCGGTGAACATGGATTTCATTTTCTAAATGTCTTTTATATAACTTGCCATCAGCAGACACAAATGAGAGGCAATCATTTCCGTAAACTAAAACTTCAATTTTTTATTTATATTTAGGCATAAAACCTTTATATCTTTGTGCTCCAGAAGGTAAAAGTTCCATAGAGTTGAAGTCTACATCAAATATTGAATTTTCAATAAATGGAATATGAATAGCGTTTAAAAGCGCCATTCCTTAATCATTAATAATCGTATTCACAGCTGTTGTTGGATCGAGAACACAAAGCTATGCTTCATCACGAATAATTGATGCAACTTGTCCAGCTAAAAGAATGAGTGTGGAGTCATAAATGGAGTTTACATTAGAAGCTCTATGATGCAGCTTTTGCAGGTTTACTTGATTCGCAAGCATGTCTAATCCTCGTAACTTAATTTCATGCGGGTGTCTAGATAAATACGAAGCTCTCTCCTCAACTGCGATTGATTGCTCTTAGAGTCTCGAAAGTCCATCGTACCTCTCGACAATATAAACGAAGAGGTCTTCATCAATCAAAACAGTTTTTGACCCTCCACTAGAATCAAGGCATTTATAGCTTTTCATAAAACTGCATAGCCTATCAATATTAATAAAAGGCAAAGCTTTCTTCTATTCTATTAAAATATGGATAATTCTTTCAATTTAAGATTTCATTAATTTATCTTTTTGTAAGTTAAGGATAGCCATTCGGAACTCTTTTGGGGTAAGATGACCATCAAAATCTAAATCATATTAACTAAAATATTCTTAATAAGATTAATTTGAGCTAGTAGCGTATTAAGATAGTGACTGAATTAAAATTTCAAGGCCTTTATCTCTCCAAGCAAACTAAGTTTATAAACCATTTTATCCTACATTTTTTTCTTTACCATCGAATTCAAAGCCAAGACGAATAATGTGCTTTTTAAGTTCTTAATAAGAAATTCGCCCATCGAAGTTTTCATCCATTTACCTCATCAGCTCAAATACTTAGTCTTCAGTAATCATAAAACCCATTGCTTCCAAAGTTGTATGAAATTCACCTACTTCAATGAATTAATTTTTGTCGATATCAATTTAATCAAACATTTCTTCAAGTGTCATTCCTTTTTTTTTTAGAACTTTCATCAAATGATCAAAAATATCAAATTGAGTAATCATTCGCTCTTTTTCAGCTTCAAGCTCGACAATTCGTTTACTAAAGTTCATCTGATAAAATGCTTATACCTCTTCTAATTTAATCATACCATCTTCATTAGTATCGATTTCACAAAATAATGTAATGATTTCTTTTTAAGGAAGAGCTAGATCAAAATATTTAGGCAAACCTTTTGATAAATCTGAAACAGTTAGGAATCCTACCCCAGAATCTAAATTATTAAAAGTATCATTAGCAGTGAATCGGCTTTTCATTTTTGTTTGAATAGCAGCTAAAATTTTGAGATGTCTAAGTTTAATTTTGAGATTACTTTCAATGCGTCCTCGGTTAGCTTTCCTCTAAAATCCTTCAGGAAGAATATCAGAAGCAGGTGATTCTGCTGCTTCATTTTCTCCTTCTTCTTTAACTAACATACTTTCTTCATAAGTATAAGCAGACAAGAATTTTTTTACAAAACCTTATCTTGTAACATAATCTTTTTTCTCATTACCTAAAGTATCTTAAATTCTTTCCATGAAAATATTTAATTGCCTATCAGTTAGCCTGAGATCACATCTAATCATACCTTATCTAAGCTCAGAGATTGAAACAGTTTCTGATTTATCATCATCGATTGCATCGAAAAATTATTCGATACTTAATCTGTTTTTTCTTAAATATTGTCCCATGATTTTAAATATTCTTCGTTCCCATTAAACTGTATAAAATTTTTCTTGTCCATATAAAATTTATTGTTCAGCTTCAAAGGCCTGATCAATTTTTTAGTAATCAAGCTTGCTATCATCGATTTCGTCGCCGCTCATTTCAAATGCAAAAACTTGACATAATAGTTGTTTTTGTTATTGGCTTAAGCTGATACCATATTTTTCTAACTATTAGAAGAATACCCTTTTGCTAAGTCCCTAAAATTACAAAAATTTGGCATTTGATTTACTTTTCTAATTATGTTCAGATTATTTATTTTTCTGTCTTAAAGCTTGAGTTATTTCTTCTTTTGCCTCTTTTTATAGAATTTAATCATTAATTTCAGCTAATTCATCAAAAAATTTGTCACAATCAATTGCTAATTATTCAATTATAGATTAGATGATTGGTTTGACTTATAAGAATGCAAAAATTCCTCCACCAACTTACCCATTCAAAATCTCTTAAATAGTAAGAATAACTTCAGCTACAGATATTTTACCTTTGCCCTATGGATCAAAGAATAAATGAAGTTATCTAACTGATTCGACTGAAATTTCTTCAAGAATTCCCCTTACTATGGTATTAAGATCATTATAAGAAATAAATCCAGTTCGATTGATATCGAATAAAAGAATAAGTTACCTCATTTATATTTACTTTTTTAGAATTGAATCTGCTAATGATTACATTGTATCCATAATTTATTGTCTTCCGGCAGATGATTTTTTTTATGTAGCTAAACTTTTGTTCAATTAAGCTTCGGCACTTCCCATTGAGCCTCCTAATTTATTTGTAATGAATGTTAATGTGTCTACAAACTATACTTTACTAATTTTGAGTATTTACTTTTCATCAATCATTTTAAACAGTTCTTTGAGATCCTCAATAGTAATACTCAACTGTAAACCTTCACAACATAAAAAGAATTCATCCCTTGTGATTGTTTGAGCATGTGAATTAGCGGCTTTAGTATTTTCTTCGCCTTTAAACAAATTATAAAGCTGATCGAAAGTAAGACCAAATCCATCTTTCACTTTTGAGATAGCTTGTACAGCCTAGGCTATAAGTGGATCGACAAAACCTTTGGAAGCAAAAGCAGTATTTATCCTTTATCTTGTAAAGAAGTCAATCATATGCTTATAATTAATTTCGAACGGGATCTGACTAGCTTTTCGAATGTCAATAATAATTTACTCAACAAGTTTTTCTTTTTTGATCAATTAGATTCTTTCAAAAACGGATTGTAAACCTTTCAATGTGCACAATTAATTTGGTGAAATTTTCAGATCTTGATAAACTATCTGATCAAGTGTAATATTTTTACTTTCTAATGTTTCTTTTAAATTTTAATAAAAATCATTTATTTCTTGTCTAAGAAATAGCTCCTCGCCTTTCAGCCCTTTTTCGTTGTCGTTTGTGATTTAATCAGCGATCATCTGACTATTTTCATCTTCCAAAAAAGATGCCATTAATTAAGTAATATTTTTTAAATCTTCAATATTTAAAGATTTAGTTTTATTTCTGTCAATTAGTGAGAAAATACGTTATAGGTCTTTTCGATTTGTTGAACAGTTGATAAATTAATTTAAATTTACAAAGTTTTCAAAAGAAAGACTTCCTTTTTGTTGAGTATCATGTTGAAAAAAGAGTTATTTAATTGGAATATTTTCTCTTGTTAGACATTCATTAAATTATGTAATCCATTCTTATAAAAGCATACGCTCAAAGCCTCTTTCACTTTCAAGTTTTCTAGCATTTTCTTTGACTTCAGCTTCAAACTCATCACTTCCAATTGAAAGCTCTTTTCCAGTATAAGTTAGACTGTTGCAAAGTCTTTCGATTTCGTCTGAGGTAAGTCCTGCACGTAGCTTTTTAATACCAGCGATTAACTCTTTTTCAGTTAATCTTCCAGGAGTTGATTTACTTGTTTTGTCAAGCCATGAAGTAAAAAGTTTACGATAAGAAAGACCTTTTTACATAACTGCACTATGAATTTTTATGCAGGCTTGAAATTTCCATTTATCATCTTTAAGATTTTGCTAGTGTTGCTCTTATTCTGCTGAAGGACGGAGTTTTTTCCTTTCTTGAACACCTGACTAACTTTACTTGTTTTAATTTTAGTCTGTAATTTCTTATAGTTTTTAAAGTTTTAAACAACCTGAAAGAATAAATCCATTAAGAATTTATTAATAAGTTATAGATTGAATTTTTGTTTAAAGGTTTTTCTTTTTGGACCTTTCTTTTTAATCATCCTCATCAGAAATAAAAGGAAGTTTGTCTTTTGATTTATACAAAAAATGCCATACAGAATCGAATTCTTCATTTGTTAGATGCAATCCAAGAGTTTAAAGCCCAGTTTTAAACTCGACTTTCGAAACAAATCCTGATAAATTAACATCAATCATCACAAAAAACTCAAAAATCGACAATTCTTTTGACATGATAAGTGCATTTATTTTTTACAAAAGTTCTTCATGAATAGAAAGAGCCTACCTTTAACGTTTATTTATTTCAGCAATCAAGTTTGATGAAAATTAAGCGTAAGATATTCTTTTATCTGCAGGCCTTGCTTTACCAGCTTTCATTAATATATTAAAATGGGGTTCTGGATTCATAATTCCCAATTTTCTTATCACTTTTATTAATTCTTTTGAATCAATCGTGCCATCATTTTCAAAATCATAAGATTTCATCGATTCATAAATACTTTCGTCAGTGTATTAGAGAGCTTCATGTAATTTGAAAAAGAAAGCATCTTCTACTTTTACCATTACATTTTCTTATCTATTTTTTATATTCAAATCCATCTTAGAAATAAATTCATCATAACTTATTTCATTATTATTACTTGTGTCACATAATTACATAATGTCATCGATTTCATCATATCTCATGTGAAGATTTAAAGCTTGCATCCCTTATCTAAATTCTTTTGCTGAAAGTCTTCCATCACCGTCTGCATCAAATAAAGCAAAAGCTCTTCTCATATTAAATCCTTACAAATAGAATGCAGTTGCAATTTTGTCTAAAACTTTGTTGAGTCTTCTACGCTTGAGTTCTGCCGTTTCAAAAAACAAGCAGAAATTTTTTATGTCGACTTTTCCTATTCCTTAAGGGTCTGCTATTCTTCTCATAATACGTTGCTCATGGACCGAAAGTGGAAGGTTAAGTTGTCTGATCTTCTTTTTGAAATCTGTTATTGTAATAATACTAGATCTAGAATTAAGAGGATCATAAAGATTTTAGAAACAATCGAAGAAGGAAATATCACGTTCTTAAAATATACTTATAATTTTTGATTTTAAGGTTTACTATCTTTCAGCTTACGCTGATCCAAAAAATTGCTAATCTAATTTTTATTTCTTTAGCATTTCTTAATCTATCTGCTCTCTAAATCTTTATAGCCCTGGATCACCTTGGATGTTATCGCTTTTAATTGAATTTTTGGCATTCGCTTATCTTCTTAAATCTTAAATTACATCTTCTAACGAATTTTCAAAGTGATAAAATTAAATCATACTATTTCTTAGATCAATTTTTGAAGAGTTGTAAGGTTCACCTCCTATCAAGCGGCGACTACCTTTTATTACAAATATACTGATTGCATACTTCTCTGATTCACTAAGACTTGGGCACTCCAATGATAGAAATTCATAAAATTCACTTGCTGGTATAATACCACTAAAACGACCATCTGAATCTTAAAATTTGGCAATAATGCCTTCTTTTATTGAATTCATACTTCCTTAAACTTTCTCTAAAATTTAATAACGAGCATCAAGGTCTTGTGCTGCATTTATCCATCTTTAGTTTACAAGTTATGGAGAAATATCCGAGGCAAATGTTATTTAATTTACAAAATCAAATGCATCGACCAATCCAAGTCCATTTGGATCAGCATGCTTTTTGATAACTTCAAAGTCATATTCAGAATAAGAAAATTCAACTAAATCTAATATTTTTTGCATATCTTCTACTTTGACATATCCTTCCGATTTCTAGAAAATTTCAAAAATTTTCATTAAATCAAGTCCTTAATGATTAATTTATGTTTAAAGACGACCTAGTAGATCTTCATACTCTTAAAGATTATAAAGATTGCGTTTTCCATCAAGTTTAAGCTCATTACTTTTCATATTAGTCTTATTATTTTCATCAAAGAACACTCTGACAAACTCTTCATAATCAACCTGTCCATCTATTGTTAAGGCTTCAATTTATAATTAAAGTCCAATTAAACATTCATCTGAAAAAATTGGGTAATTATATTTAAGCACGTTTATAAGTTCATAGGCCTTTACTGTCTATGTTTTAGCCCTGTCAAAAGTTGTTCTAAGAATTTCGAGCAGATCTTATCCGTCAATTTCTATCTCAGCATTTCTTAACTCCCCATGAACTTTTGAAAAGTAGTCAGTTCTGCGAAGCTCTTCAATTGTAGCAGCCTCTGGATCTTAAAACTCGGAAGATTTCATGATTTGTCCAGTTGATTGGTAATAGTTTTTGGCTACTGAAGTAATCCTTGCCATCAGATCTTCAACGTGAACTTACTAGCCTTTTGTGAACTCTTTCAAAAGCATTTCTTAATTGATATAAGAAATACCTTGCTTAATTAAAACCATTTTCAAATCTGGAATTGAAATGATTTTCTCCTGATCACGTTTGCCCCTTAAACCTCCTAAAGTTTCTATTTGGGAACGGAAAAGTTTTTCACTTTTTAATATTTTAGCACAAAGTATAGGTAAAACTTTTTTATCCGGCTATTAGAAAGCTGTATTCGTTCTTCTAAGGTGGTGCAACCAAGCATTTTAAAATATTACGTTTATATTTTTCTAGTTAAGAGCTAGGAAGGAAGCTAGACGAGAAATGATTTCCTGATCGAGTTATGGAACTTAAAGAGAAGTAACTCGTCTAATAAATTCGTCTTTAGATACTTGCTGCGAAAATCTTGTATAGTAAGAAGTCATGTCTACACCTTATTCTTTCAAACGTTTTGCCTCTTGTTTTGCCTATTCTCTTTCTTGCCTTTCTTCTTTACTTTTTTTAGTTTTTGAGGCTGCTCTTCTCACAGGTTTTTTTTCATCCTCATTTTATTCAGCGAATATTATACTGAAGTCTAATCCTTTATAGATTAAAGCAGCTTTTATATAAGATAAAGCAGTTTCAATTTCATCAACTTCGCGGAGTTCATTTTCTTAAAATAACTTTTTCATAAAAAAATTTAAAGAAATAACTTAATTTTTTCCTTACTCTTCTTCTTTAAAAGCTTTTGATTTGGGCTCAAAGTCTGTTTTTGGGAGTTAAAAGTTTTCAGACATAACATTAAAAAGAAGTTCAAGTGAGTCTCTGCTAATATTAACTTAAGCCCTTTGGAAAGCTTCAATGAATTTATCTTTAAGAAGAAACCCATCACACTCGGTATCCATAGAAGCCAATGCTTTTTAAAGACTTATACGCTTATTTGGGAAAACCAAAGTTCTGATATCATTTAAAATTTCACTAGGTCTACTGAAATTTGTTCGTTTGTAAAATTGAATTTCCTCATCATAAACTTTTTGTAACATAGCAATCTATACTAGACCTGTGCTAAAAGGATCAAGTTCATTTAAAATTTATTCAATTTCAATTTGTGTAAAGAAAAAATTACTTTTACCCTTAATTTCTTCTGTCAGATATTGATTAAACCTTTCTCTTGTACAAAAGTAAGAATATTTTTTTCCACTAGAGCTGTCTTAGCTTTATAAATAAACAAGATCAAGCCCATATTATCTCAAATAATCAGCAAATTTTTATGTTCCTTAATTTGACCATCTTTTTATTCCTTTTAAAAACTATCTCTGATGCTTATCATGGAATTATTATATGCTTTTTTCAAATTCTATCTATGTTGTTCGTAAAGGATGAATCTGCATAAAGATTTATAAATAAAAAAAGGTCTCAGAAATTGACAGTTTATCATTACAGCCAGTTGAAGCAAGAAACGCTTTGAACTTTGATCTATCAGGTAGGCTCAATATTAGTTAATAAATTTATCTTAAAGGTTCAGGATTTAAATATTTAAGTTCCTTTCGTTAAAGTATTGCTTTCATAAAAAGCTTCCTAATCTTTACCATGTTATTTTCTTAGAGTTAAACTTGGGTAAAAATTTTAGAGATAGCCTTTTACGTTTCCATCATGAAACAAGATATTAGTCTCCTTCTACGAGAAGTAACTAATTCTTCTGCTTCTTTTATAACAAAATGAGGAACTATGTCATCGTGATGAATGGCTGGAACTTCTATCTAAACTCTTTCTATCCCATAACCTGTCAAATAAGCTACTTATGTGTTACGTCCTGATTGCTATTAAGGACGACCGAGTTTACAAGTAACTAACCATTCTATAGCACCTTTTATCTAATAGTTTTTAGGGTCTATTGGAATTCCTTTTATATTCATGACATTCAATCCAAAACAAACTGTATCATTTCCTGTATAAATACGTTTTACTTCTCTAAGAGTTATATTGTTTTTAGTAGTTTCTTTTTATAAAGGTTTATAGTATCCTGGACGCATGATAGCGTGAGGATTATTGCTTGGATCAGTAAGCTCATAACTAATTGAAATAGGGTCAAAAAATTTAATGGTTTAATCAGTACTACAAGAAACTATTAGTTAGGCTTTACTCAAATATTAAATTTAAATAATCGATGAATTATGTGCTTAGATCCTCTTATGATAAGGAATAATCCATGGAGGTCGATTTTCGAAAAGTTCTATCATATCTCTTTGTAAGTTCCAAATTAAAATCTCTGTCATAATTCCACCTGCATCTTTTCCTCTTTAAGCATGTTTCTAATAAGCATCTTGGTTGCTTGTTTAAAATTTATGGGATGCCGGTACTGATGGATCTGAGGTTGACGGCATTGTCGATTTTGGTGGTTGATAAGTTCCTTCACTCAAATTTTTCTCACCAGAAATCAAACAACAACTTGAAGGTACATAACAGATTGAAGGTGGATCAGAATTTTTATGGCCCTATAATTTTCCAAGTAGTTGATAATAATTACTAATTACTTGTTATTAATCTTTTTTCTGATCTTGTTTACTATCTATTTCATTAATCTGACTCAAGTTTATAACTTTCTAGCCATCATCTTTAGATTTATCATCTCCTTAATTTTATTTTTTAACTGTAGTAACAAATATTTTTGATGATTTTGGTACAATTGTAGTATAAACCAAGATTTCAAGGTCATCAATAAAAATTAAGTCTTCAACCACAACTTTTCTGTTATCGATTTTTTCTGTATTGTTTGACTAATCAACTACTTCTTATTTCATAGTTTATTCCGATCCATAAGAAACTCCTCTTTTTTTCTTTAAGGATACTTTATGACGATTTCGCTCTAACGCAACATACATGTCACTATTAAGAATCAAAATATAATTGACATTGCCTTAGTTATCGAATGCTAAGTCGTTTTCTAAAATTTCATAAACATCCTATTCATTTATACCTAGAGGTAATTCAAGAAGTAATCCAATAAATTTAGCTCTAGGTATTACATTAAGTTCATTAGGATCTAGATCTATAAATGCTTTTTAAAGATCAATGCCAAGTTAAGAAGTCTTACGAAGTACGTAACTTAGTGACCCCTGCTTTACAAGTGGCTATTCTAATTCTGTTAGCTTATCTTTTTCTTTGTTACCTTCAGTATTACTATGAGAAACATTACCAGCATGACGAAAACCTCTAACTACTTTTTTTGAAAGATATTTACAAAAGTCTCTATAATTTATTTTATTGTTTGTTTTGTTAGCTAATTTTACCAAAAATTCTATGTCATCATTTGGATTGTTGAATGACTCACTGAAAAAAATTTTCAAAATCCGTTTAAATTCATCAGTGCTAGATAATCCTGTTTATTGGCCATCATAAAAGCTAAAAGCTTAATCAGCAGTTATTCCATGCTCAACTGTCAATATTGAAAACATTTAAGCTAACAAGGTTTGAGCTCGACCGAGAGATCCTTCTTTGACTAACCAATCAGGCCACAGTTCATCTTGTAAATCATCTTCAATGTTTGCAGAATTTTCAGAAAGTTGCAAAGAGCTAAAAAAATCAAGAAATTCATCTAA
>Ga0194115_10004556_pt1 | contig 14847 bp, 13 predicted proteins | sample TA2MahsurfametaG_3_FD_148656 | JGI IMG/M metagenome (GOLD analysis project Ga0194115, IMG submission 148656) | Freshwater microbial communities from Lake Tanganyika, Tanzania - TA2015002 Mahale S4 surface | ecosystem: Environmental > Aquatic > Freshwater > Lake | place: Tanzania: Lake...
GGCTCACAGTTCATTGCGGGAGTGGTAAGACAGTTTTTAAAAGAGAAAGGCGTTAACCAGGAGTTTACCCATGTGGCTACTCCTGAAGAAAACGCTTACATCGAAGCCTTGCACAGCAATGTTCAACGAGAGGTTGTTGAGCGTTATGAGTTTGAATCGATCTAACATGCTCAGATGATTTTTAACCGGTATTACGAATGGTACAACAATCACCGAAAGCATGGAGCACTGGGAAGAAAATCACCAGAACAGTTCCTGCAGCAGCTCAATCAAAAATCCATACCCTATAAAACTGAAAAAAACACCGATATTGTCTCAAATTTTAACGCCATTTTGTCCAAGAATTAAGGGGTCGATACACTTTTTGCAATACCTAAAAATTCAGCTGCTTCACTAAATGTTAAGAATGATTTATCTAAATGAGTCATATATGAGCTTATTTTCTGCTCATATATAAATCTTAAAAAATGAAAATATTATCAGATTAAATAGAAGAAGTTATCAACAAATATTAATCAGTAATTAATTATAGTTAAAATTAATTTTATCTGTAGCCTTTTCCTTAAGTTGATTAGCGATATGTATATAGCGTTGGGTGTGTTTTATAGAAGTATGGCCAAGCAATAGAGAGGTTGTGACAATATCAGTTTCGTTAAGAACTAAATTAGTGCCAAAAGAATGTCTAGCATTATGCCATGTTATTTTTTTATTTATACCAGCTCTTTTAACCCAACACTTCAATAGCTTGTTTGCCCCATTGGCACTTGGTAACTCAAATACAAATTCTTTATCTTTTATACATTTTTCTAAAATCTTAATCGCAATTACATTTAATGGTATATAAACAGGATGTTTTGTCTTCAACTGTGAGACTTTTAAATATTTTATTTTATCATCGATACAAGACCATTTAAGCCCTTTTATATCACACCATCTTAAACCAGTTACAGCACAAAATATGAAAGCATTCCTCACTTCTAAATTACTTATTGACGTTTTTGATAGCAATTCTAACTCCTCAATTAGTAATATATCTTTTTCTTTAGCCTTACCCTTTATTTTTTTATTTATTAGAGATAAAAAATTTTCTTTTACTAAATTATTTCTTTGTGAATAGCGAATAAGCTTTTTAAATCTATTGAAATATGAACTTGGTCCTTCGCCTGTCCCAGTGTTCTCTAAATATTCCATGAATTCTTCAATAACATGCTGATTTAATTCTGAAAAAGTAATATTTATAATATTATTATTTTTTAGATAGCTTTTAAATTTATTTAATGCTCCTTGAAAATTTCTCTTATCACTCTTTGTGTATTTATCAATAAATGATTGAAACCAATGAACTACAATTGTCTTTCGACCCATATCATAGGGAACCTCATAGTCATTTGCTTCCAGTCTTGCGGCATACTGAATTCTTATCTTCTCAGCTTGTCGCATTATTTCTTTATTATGCTCCCTATTTCTCTGATTATTTTCTTTTAATAACACTAAGTGCTTAAGAGCTTGATAGCGCCTTTTATTATTGTGATATATATCTAGACGTAAAGTTTTCTCACCATTTCTTTTTTCTCGAATTCTGAGAGTTACACTCATGATTTTATATCCTTATTTAATGTTTTAGTTAGAACATTAGTGGAACAAAATTCATGAAAACAAGCGAAAACAAAAGAAATAGGTTATCGACAAATTGTTTATAACTCAATGAAAATTAAAGTTATATATAAAATTAAACCCCCATTTAGTTGGGGGTTTGTGCCCAGGACTGGATTCGAACCAGCACACCTCGCGGCGCCGCCACCTGAAGACGGTGCGTCTACCAATTTCGCCACCTGGGCGGGGGATTGCAAATATAAAGAAATACCTGTTCTAAATAAATATCACCGTTCAATCCGCCTATCCATATCAATACTGCTCATACCAGCTAAATTCAGAATATGCAATTTGACTTTTATTTTCTTTCAAATGTGCTAAATAGGCAGCAAAAACCGGTGATTGCCTTTTGTCTTCTGTCCAGATTAAACTCCAGTTGGATTTAATAGGTAACCCTTTGTATGGGATGATCTGTAAATCATGATTCAGCAGTTCATTTTTGATCCCAATCAAAGGCATAATGGATAGTCCCAATCCAGCAATGACAGCCTATTTAACCGCTTCATTCGATGTGAGCTCAATTTTTTTTGGTATGAATATGTTATTTTTTTCGACATACCGTTCCATTAATTGCCGAGTACCCGAACCGGATTCTCTATAAATCAATGGAACCTTGTTCAACAACTCTTTTAACTCCTCAGCTGTTTCAATTTTGTACTTTGAGTTTCCAACTAGAAATAATTTATTCTGAATCAGATCCAATTTATGAACCCTCATGTTAGAAGGCAAAATGGATACCAGCCCAAAGTCAACTTCATTCCGTGTAATACTCTCCAAAACGTGATATTTATTCGTCACATCCATTATCAATTCAATACCAGGATTTTTTTTCAAGAAACTAGCCAAGAAAAGGGCATGACGTATTTACCAGTCGACACCACTGAGATTTTTAATTTACCCGTCAACAATCCCTTGAAGGATAATTTTTTAAAGTTGATCTCATTTACCTGATTGATGATGCTCTCTGCCGACAACGCAATTTCTTTGCCAAAATCGGTAACATGAATTTTTCTTCCCACAACTTCCGTCAGTGGGATATCAAATTGATCCTGAAAGTTTTTCAATTGAATGGAAACGGCCGGCTGTGTCAACTGAAGTTGTTCTGCAGCCTTGGTGACGCTTCCGGTCTGAACAATCTTAAGGAAGATGTGCAGTTGATTGAGGGTGTAGTTCATATTGTATAATTTTCAAAGATATTATTTCCCCTCCAATCCCTAGCCCTTCAATGCATCCGCCAACTCGGCTACTTTGTCCGTATTGATGTGGTCTACTCCGAGTTCGATCAGCAGTTTCCAGCTTTCGGGGGTATCGGGAGAAGCCCAGAACCGAAACCGCTTCCCACTTGCATGTGCAGCATCCACCACCTGCTTCATCGCCGCTTTTTCTGCCGGGGGAATCGCTCCCTTCCCGCTCCAGCGGGAATACATGAAAAACGACTGACTGATGAGCTTTACTTTTTTTAACGCACTTGCATCGTACTGTTCGTTAGGTCGACCATCTACATACACATAATAAGGGAGCATCGACCACTCAGCAGATGGGGGACGATTTCCGCTGATCACAAATTCAATTCCTTTGTTCCCTATCAACTCGGGGTACCGCTCCAGCACTTCCTGTAATTTATTCACCGTTTCGCGTGCCGATGATTTTATATCGATTAATAGCTGTAATGATTGCCCTTCGCGTGCATACACCCGTCCATTGTTTGACCGCACCTTACCGAGCAACGGATCGAGGTACAGCGATGATAAGGTACGATCACTGCGCATGCCTTGTGCATCGTGTGCTACATACAGCTCTCCCTCTTTTAACCAAATATCCGCTTCCATGGATCCAAAGCCTCGCTCATAAGCCAATGCAAATGGTCGCACTTGCTCATAGTCGTTATGCGAGTGCGCCTGCGCAACCGTTGTTCTGCGTTGAGGCCGCAACGCAGTGGTGTCCACACGCGATGGAGTTTCCTTGCCTGCAACAATGCCTCTTGCGCTCAATGCGATTGCACGAATGATGGCCGTCATGTTTTCGAGATCGAGTGTGCCGACTTCATCGCTGGCTTTGTGGTAGTGCGGCTCCTGATCCATTTTTGCAGTAGAAATGGTATGCGCCGGCACTCCCAACCGCGCAAGCGTTGCATTGTCGGATCGGAAAAACAATTGCTGCTCAGGATACGGGTCAGGATAAAAAGTGAAATTGGTGCCGGTAAGATTTTTCTGCAACAGCTCTCCCATGTTGGTGCGCTCGTATCCGGTAATGAACGCACTGTTCTTTCCCCACTTGCTTTCTGTCCCGATCATCTCGATGTTGAACATCGCCATCACCTGTGCAGGATCGAATTGTTTTGAAAAATAACGCGCTCCAAATCCACCGGATTCTTCTGCTGTGAACGCAACGAAGATTAACGTGCGTTCATTTTTCCCCATCTTCTTATAATACTTGGCCAACATGATCATGGCCGTGGTACCTGCTGCATCATCGTTGGCTCCGTTGTAGATGGAGTCGTTGTTGATCATTTTGCGACTGTTGATGCCCAAGTGATCGTAATGCGCGGAGAAGATTACGTATTCGTTCGGTTTTGATTTTCCAGGCAGTACGCCGATCACGTTGGAGGCATTTGCCGGCAGACTGTCGCTTGCCGCATGCGGTGCCACATTCCGTTGCCGGGAAATCACAAACGGCTGGAGATACGAATCACTGCCCTTCCATTTCTCCAATCCGATTTTTTCAAATTCCGATGCAATGAACTTGGCCGCTTTTTCAATTCCAGGTGTGAATACACGTCGACCCTGCATTTCATCGGAGGCGAGAACGGTTTCGATTCGACTGACTTCTTTGACTTGAATGAGTTTCGATTCCTTTTGTGCGCGCACTGGGTAAGCCTGCGAAACGAGCAGGAACAACACAGCACTCCATACGGCCATTGTTTTTTTCATATATGAATGGTATTCGGTTATTTTTTTGCAAACGAAATGGTGCCCCTGCACTTGGGGGAACCACACTTGCATTCAAAGGGTTCCATTTCTCGATCCAGTAGCTCTGCGTAATCCAGCGTTAACTCTTCACCCCATGCAATGCTGCGCGTGGCATACATGTTCAATCCCCTCATTTGTGTATTTGCGTCGCAGCTGTGGTTTTGAGGCGACCATTTATCGGGCTCTTCATCCCATATCGCATACACATCGCCCCCCAACGGATAGGCATACTGACCAAAAAATGTTTTCTCTTCCGGATTCCAGTGTTTCATGACATGCTGTTTGGAAACAATCCGTGTGGAACGTTCTTCTCCACAGTACAGCATTTCTCCTTGATGAATGTTGCGCACAGCATAAATGCCGTATCCCGCAATGGAGTTGCCTTTCATCACAAATGCTTTCTGCTTGCGCTGGTGACGCGCCATTCCTTCTTCGATGATCATCTTGAGGAACCCCGATTGACCAGTGCCGTCGTATTTGAGAATGTAATCGGCGGATCCTTCGTATCCATCGGTATAAAAAACAGAACAACTGAAATTCACTTCCAAGAAATAGATGGAAGTCCCGCGCACCCGAAAATCCATGCGGGCATATCCTTTTCCTCCGAACCCGTTGAAGATGCGCTCTGCTGCAGAACGCAATTCTGTTTCCAGCGCAGGATCATTGCAAGGAATGTTTGCGCCGGGATGCAGTTCTGAAGTCTTCAGTGCATAGGTCTTGAATGCAAACCCCTCCGGAAAAATATATTCAACAGGTTTAAACGAGCGGCAAGATTTTCCATCGGGGAGTCCCGCTACCAGCACCGTAAATTCTCGTCCATCAATGTATTCTTCAATCAGCACTTCGGGGTAGTCGACTAAAACGGCAGCGACTTTAGAGAAGAGTGCGGGTTGATCGTGGACGAGCGACTGATGATCGACGCCCAGACTATCTCCTGCTTTTGCCGGTTTCACAAACAGCGGATAACTGAGAGATGAAGAAAGCGATTCAAGTTCTTCGATTGATTTCACCGTATGTGCGGGAGGTGTATTCACATTCACGCAATACGCGAGGTACTTCATGATTGGTTTGGGAACGTCGTAGAGTGTGGGCGGGGGACCCGTATACGGAAGATTGAGCAGGTCCATGTAATGAATCACTTCCACAGATGGCACTTCCCACTCGAGGTATCCTTCGCAGAGGTTCACATAGATATCGAAATTCTTCTTGGAAAGTTCCTGCAGTTGCTGATAGGAGCGCGTCTTGTTCAGCAATACAGTTTCAACTGTTGCATCGGGAATCAGAGGTGAAAGATCGCGAACCGGATCATAGTGCTGGTAATCGACTTGAGAAGTGGAATAGTCCGGCTGAAGTACACAGATCTTTAGTGGCATCATTATTTTTTTCGGTTGAATGCATCCTGAAGAATTTCCAGGATCATTTCTTTGAATGAGGTTCCATTAACTCGCAGTATGGCTCCGATGGAAGTGAAGTCCTCGTCCTCGCTCAACCCGCATTGTGCATTCACTTCCAGTACATATAATTTACCGGTGCGTTGATCCATGCGGATGTCTACGCGCGTATAACCTGTTCCTTTCACGGAGCGGTAGGCATCGAAGCTGATGCGGCAAATTTCTTCTGCGAGCACTGGATCCACTGCCGTGTATTCGTAAAAATTGGCATTGCCCGGCATGGGAGTTTCTTCTTCATAGATTTCCCAGAGGCGATCGAACGATAAAAACTTTTCGTTGTCCGGTAACGATTCATGAAACACGCGTTCGACCGGGTAATATACGCGGCACGAATCGGGATTGCGTGCAGATCCGGTGATCATGGTGGTGAATTCGCGACCGCTGATGAATTCTTCTGCAACGATGCCATCGATTGATAAATTCCATCCGCGGTATCCTTCGAACATGCGGTGCAATTGTTCTTTCAATGCTTCTTTGTCGTTTACTACGTTGCGCACACCAACGCCCATGCTTCCTCCGGAGACCGATGGTTTGAGGATAACCGGAGAGCGAAGATCATCCAGGAGGGCATCGACCTGTTCCTCTCGTGAGCGAATGGTATTCCATTTGGCGGTGGGTACATCTGCTTGATCGAAGGCTTCTTTCATCGGGATCTTCGATGTGGTGATCGTATAGAAATATTCTTCGGATCCTGTATAGATGAGGTTGTCGGTTTCTAATTTCTTCACGACAGAAACGCCGGGTGTACCGTTGACCTCATCGCCGTCGCATAAATTCAGAAACACCGGTTGTTTATCTGTGCCTTTGTGTTGTGCAGCGATGTCGTCGATGACAGCGTTGTAATTTTTCATGGTAACGGGCTGCCATTTCCAGTCGACTGCCAGCTCTGAAAAAATCTTGGTGAACTCCGCAATGCTTTGCGAGAAGTCGTAATAATAATTGATGTTGTTGTCATCCGACTCCAGGTGAGGTGCCAGTACGTAGATGGATACGTTGTGGAGCGGGATGTTGTGGTTCATTTGAATAGTTTAGGGAAGAAGCGACCGACCGATTGTTAATACGCTGTATAGTTGGGATATTTTTTTGCGGAGATTTCTTCTGAAAAATCTGAACTGCCTTTGAAGAGGATCACCAGCAGCACGCAACCGGCAATTGACCAGTTGATCCATTCGCCTGTTGCCGCAACGCTGAACAAATAGAATACGATCCAGATGGCTTGTTCTGCTGCGTAGTTCGGATGGCGAACGACGGACCATAGTCCTGTTTGCACAAATCCATCCGCGTAGGGACCCATCTCTTCGCCTGCATGGATGCGGCGGTATTTTTCGGTTTGAAAATTGTATTGCTGTTGATCGGCGATGAATTCAATGAGTACCAGTCCAACGTACGCAGCAGCAAGTGCATAATCGATCATGCCGATCGGTTGTGCGTTTTCTGAAAGAGAGGTAACGATGGGAAGGGTGAAGAGGAAGATCAAGGTGTTTTGATAGAAGCAAATGAAGAGTAAGTTGAAGAGCATCCACACGATGGGGTTGCTGAAACCCGGTCGTTGACGCAGCACTTCCCAGCGGTAATCTTCTTCGCCTTCCCAGAATTTCCAGGAGTATCCGCCGCGACGTGCAAAGTTGAAGGTGAGTCGAGTTGCCCAAATGGTCACGACGATTGACATCAGCACCATGCGTTCGTTCCAGTCGCCCAGGGCTGTCATGTACCAGGCGTAGGGAGCGGGCACGATGCTCCAGAGTTTATCCGTTTGGGAAACGTTGCCTGTTAGTTGTCCCACCACAAACGTCAGCAGCACTACCGCTGCGAGTCCCCATGCCGTTTTGAAAATAACATCAACCTGTTTGTCGTTGGGAGGAGTTCCCAGAAAATATGCGGCGATGGGCAGTAAGATGATGGTCGCCATCAGGAAGTTGACCTGCTTCTTCACGATAAGAATTGAATGGGTGATTAACTAAAGCAAATAAAAGATAAATATCAATAAAAACATAAATTGAGCAAGTTTTCAATCCAATCAACCCCTAATAACCTACAACTTACAACATACAACCTACAACGTTCATGAAACCCTTCCTCCGCACCATTCATCTCTACCTCAGTCTTGTTTCCGGTCTGTTCATCATGATTGCCTGTTTTACCGGTGCCGTTTTGGTATTCGAGAATGAGTTGATGCAGGCCACGAACCCTGATCGTTACTATGTAGCGAACAAAGGGGAGGTCCAATTGCCGGTTTCCGAAGTGACGGCCGGGTTGAAGGTACAATTGCCCGGGGTAAAGGTGAACGGGGTGAAGATCTATACCGATCCTGAGCGGACCCTCGAGTATTCGGTGACCCTTCCGGAGACCAATAAGCCTGGTGGACCGAAGGAGGAGGGTAAGCGGGTGACGGCGTTTGTGGATCCGTATACCGGCAAGCTCATTGAAGTATTCAGTTATGGCGACACGGTTTTTTATACGGTGATGGCCATGCACCGTTGGTTATTGGGCGATGATATCGGGAAGCTCATCATGGGGATCAGCACCTTGTTGTTTTTGTTCATCATGATTACCGGGGTGATTTTGTGGTGGCCGAAGACCAAGGCGATGTTGAAATCACAACTCAGTGTGATGTGGTCGGCCAACTGGAAGCGGATCACGCGCGACCTCCATTATTCCTTGGGAATTTATTCTGTACTGTTCCTGTTCATTTTTGCGTTTACCGGATTGGCCTGGAGTTTTCAGTGGTTCAACGATGGCATCTATAAAGTGACCAATTCTTCCAAAGAACCCATCAAGCCTCCGAAGTCGGTTATCACGGATTCATTGCAGGAGGCGGTGCCGGTTGATGATGTGCTCAGCGATGTGTATACCCGTGTGCCGAACAGTGTTTTTTATAACGTGAGTTTTCCAAAGGACTCAACGGCGGTATATGGAGTAAGTGCATTGTCGAGGTCGGCTGTGCATGAAAATGCAAGCGACAATCATTATTACGATCAGTACAGTGGAGCATATGTAAAAACAGTATCGTGGGGGGATCGGCCATTGGGACAGCGTGTGCGGGCGAGTTTCAAGCCCATTCACATAGCGTCGTTGTGGGGACTGCCAACCAAAATCTTGGGATTCATCGTTTGTTTATTTGGAACAACATTCCCCATCACGGGAGTGATCATGTGGTTGAGTAGAATTAAGAGGTTGTAAGTTGTAGGTTGTACGTTGGGCGGGCGTGCCCGCCGTGGCGGATCAGATAAAAGCGGATATTAAAAATACGATTCCAAAAAGAATCAGTGTGCTGCAAGCGATGACCAGAGGGATGCGTTTGAAGCCCGGCAGTTGCAAATCTTTTTTCAGGTACACATAGAGAAATCCTGCGGTGAGCAGGGTAATGAAGCTCCATACGGCGTGAATGGTCAGGTTCAGGAAGAGTTCGTATGAGCCGCTGATGATCATGATGCATTCCACGATGAGCATCAGGATGAACGCTTGCACCGGGATGTTGTTAGCAGAACGTTGAGCAAAATAGGAGGGGATGGATTTTTGTTCAGCGGCGCTCGCGATGAGTCGCGATGTAGCAATGAGGTTTGCATTCACGCAGCTGGATGCGGAGATCAGCACCAGTACTGCGATTATTTTTGGAGCGATGCCTCCCAGTTCTTTTTCCAGTGCACGAACCGCAACGAGGTGTGAGGCACCGATTTCTTCGGGAGTAAGAATATATTGATAGGCGAAGGCAGTGAGCAGGTAAAGAGCAGTGCAGAGAAGGAGTCCCCATACGATTGCTTTTTTCACTGTATGGATTCCGCCTTTGACTTCTGGGGTGATGTGACCGATGATGTACCATCCGTCCAGTGCGCTCAGTGCGCCCGTGCAGGCAGCCACAAATGCAGCGATGAATTGAAAGGTGCTCCAGTTCTGGGTTGCGGTCATTTGAAAATTATTCATATTGCCTTTACCAGGAAGGAGGAGGAGACCGATGATCAGAAACAGCGCGCCCACTTTAGCGCCGGTGAACAGGACTTGAAAGCGATCGGCGGCTTTCATGTTGGTGATGCCCATGGTGCCGAGTAAGAGGGTGAGGACGATTGCAGAAATTTTAGTTTCTGTTTCGTTCATGGGGAGGAAATAGCCGAGGTATTCAGCGAAGACGAAGGTAACGGCGACCGTACCGCAGCAGCTGATGATCCAGATGAAGATTTGGATGAAGGTCCAATGGAGCCAGCGCGGGTAGAGTGATCGAAAATAATCGATGAGGTCTTTTGCTTGTGGGTAGGCCAGTCCCATACCCGCCACTACCAGTCCACCTGTTATTGAAATCCCGGCCGAGAAGATCCATACCAGCAGGAGCAGTTCCGGTGAGGGAAGAATGTTGATCATCAGTGAAGGCACGATGAAGATGCCGCTGCCGATGACACTGCCGATCACGATGGAGAGGCAGGAGATGAAATTCAGGTTATAGGTTGTACGTTGAATGGTGCGGGGTGTTGGTTAGAGGTTTCCTTTTTTCAGTTCGCGCACGGCATAGTCGGTTGCGCGTGCGGTGAATGCCATGTAGGTCACGGAAGGATTTTGGCAGGCCGATGAGGTCATGAAGGAGCCGTCGGTGATGAATACATTTTTCACATCGTGGAGTTGGTTCCATTTATTGAGCACGGATGTTTTGGGATCGTGGCCCATTCGAGCGGTCCCCATTTCGTGGATGCAGAATCCGGGTGCGGGAAGGTCGTCGAACGAACCCACGTTTTGCAGACCAGCAGTTTCGAGCATTTCAGCGGCAGAGTTGCGCATGTCTTTGCGCATGTTGAATTCATTTTCTTTGAATGCGCAATCAATGTCGAGTGTAGGGAGTCCCCATTTATCTTTTTTCTCTTGATTGAGTGTAACGCGGTTGTCTTCGTAGGGGAGCATTTCGCCCCATGAGCCGATCCAGACCGACCAGGGTCCGGGTTCCAGCGAAGCCTCTTTGAGTTCGATGCCGATGCCGTCGGAGGAAGCGCGCCCGCGCGAGGCGCCGCCCTGGTATCCGAATCCGCGCACGTATCCGGCCGAGTTTTTGCCGTCGAGGTTTCTGAAGCGGGGGATATAGATGCCATTGGGTCGGCGGCCGAAGGTGTATTTATCCTGGAAGCCGTCGTATGTTCCGTATGCGCCCACGCCGTAGTGGTGGTCCATCAGATTGCGGCCTACTTGGTCGCTCGTGTTTCCCAGTCCGTTCGGAAATGCATCGGAGGTGGAGTTTAATAATATCTGTGTGGTGCCCAGGGTGGAGGCGTTGAGGAAGATGATGTTGGCGAAGTATTCTTCAGTTTTAAGGGTGTTGGCGTCGAGGATGCGGACGCCGATGGCGCGACGTTTTTCTTTGTCGTACAGCACTTCCGTGGTGATGGCATCTGGGCGGAGGGTGAGGTTACCGGTAGCTGCTGCGGCCGGGAGGGTAGCCGCGTTGGAGCTGAAGTATCCGCCGAAGGGGCAGCCTTGGTGGCATTTGTTTCGGAATTGGCAGGGGCCGCGCGTTCCGATTTTTGCGGTATGGTTGGCGACGCGACCGATCACCATGGGTCGGCCTAATTTATTTTTCAATTCTTTCGCCATGAGTTGTTCCACGCAGTTCATTTCCATGGCCGGTTGGAATTCGCCATCGGGGATCATGGAAAGGTTATCGCGTGAGCCGCTGATGCCAGCAAATTTTTCAACGTAGCTGTACCAAGGGGCGATATCGGTGTAGCGGATGGGCCAGTCGATTCCGTGACCATCTTTTGCATTGGCTTCAAAGTCGAGGTCGCTCAACCGGTAGCATTGTCGCCCCCACATCAGCGATCTTCCGCCAACGTGGTTGCCGCGGATCCATTTGAAGGGCTTGACTTGGTTGTAGGGATGTTCGTTATCGTTGACGAAGAATTTTTTGGAGACTTCATCGAATGCGTAGCATTCGCTTTGGATGGGCGAGTTGGTGCGGTCTTCGAGGGTGAGGGTATTGCGGTGGGGGAGTTCCCAGGGATGTTTTTCTGTATCGGTATAGTCTTTGATGTGTTCCACGTTGCGACCGCGTTCCAGCAGGAGGGTAGAGAGGCCTTTTTCACAGAGTTCTTTAGCGGCCCATCCTCCGGAAATCCCGGAGCCCACTACAATAGCGTCGAAATGATTGGATGCAGGCATAGCCATGAATTGAGTTGTTTAAAGATAGGAGATTCGTTTGATGAAGCTTTTTTATGGTTCTTTTTTGATTGTCATCAAAGTGACAATGAACCGCATCGATAATAGCATAAAATCACCATTTCCCCGGATGTTTTGCCATTATAGGGGCTATGATTATATTTGCAGTCCTTATTCAAAGGGATGGTGCGGTAGCTCAGTTGGTAGAGCAAAGGACTGAAAATCCTTGTGTCGGCGGTTCGATCCCGCCCCACACCACAAACAAAATGTAATAAACCCTTATAAATCAATTATTTGTAAGGGTTTTTTCTTTTAAAATATGTGATGTAATCCAAAATGTAATCTAATATTTATCCACTTACCATGTAGATATTTGGACAAAATACGAATACCATCTTTGAAAAGTAGTTTAATAAGTTGGGAAAGATGTTTGATTTTATTGAGGGTGATTTGAAGGATATTAAAGAAATCGTTCATGAAATTGAAAAGAAGGAAGTAAAACCTCAACTATCTCCAGAAGATATAGATAAAGAACTAGAGGTTCTTAAATCTCGTTATGATAGGAAATTGATTACAAAGAAGGTGTATGAGGAGAGGATGAAGGAGTTGTTATAGGTCCACTTTATTTTATGTTTTAATATGAAAAAAAATACTTCTAAAATTATATATCGTTCTCTAATGTAAATCGTCAGCATAAAGTGGACAAGATATAGTCTAAATTAGTAGAGTGTTTCCATCATTAACAATTAAACCAATAATGACATGGAACAGAAGCAAAAACAATCTACAGAGAACTTCATTAAACAACAGTCCCTGAAAAGACGAAAACAACTATTTTTAAAAGAAAAAATCCTACATTTAAACAACGAAACCCTCTACAACTAAACCGTCCACTTTCTTTGACGATATACATTTAGGGTAATTCTCTGCCAAGTTTGGGCCAGGTTTTGGAGTTTTAAAGGGAAAACGGAGGTGAATAGAGGAGATGTAATGGAATAATTAGGACCTGATTAATTATATATTAAATAGAATTTTTAATACCCCCATAGGAAAGATTAAAATAATTAAACTATGAAAAACACAATTCTAGCTTTGGGATTCATTTTAATATTTTCATGTACTAAAACAGGTATTAATATAAGTACAAACACTGTACCTATAACACTTGATTCATTAAAGATCACAGGTAGAACTGACACATTAATTATTTCTAAGAGCTTTAAATATAGTATAACAGGATATTATAGTGATAAATCAACCAAAGACTTATCAGACAGTATTAATATAACTAGCGATAAAACTATTGTAACCATAAATGGTAAAAACATTATTGGTGCACAATCAGGTAAATCAAATTTTTCAATTTCATATTCAAACTTTTCATTAAAAGACAGTTTATATGTTAGTGAAATTGAAGAGGTGAAAAATATAGACACCTATTTATCTACACCAGTAAATGGATCAAAGATAATTGTACCCATTGTAGTGATAAACTATTATGCTACATTAAATGGTATAGACATTGACACAAAGAGACAACCGAGTTTTTACAATTTAGATCCAATCACTATTGAGGGTTTAAAATCAAAAACAATTGACGAGCTAAAGCTCACAAAATACGGCATAGAGGAAGGATCAAAATTTAGAGGTTTTAATAATTCAACATCAGTGCCAAATGTTGGAATTAAAGTTATTAAATATTATAATGTATACGAGATAAAAAAAGTGATGTCAGCTGATAAAATCAATTATTTCGCAGATTTCAATGATATGTTTAATAAATTAAATATAAAAGATGCAGTTAATAATCTTGGGGCAAAAGAAGTTTGGTTTTCATTAAGACCTTTAAGTGTGGAATATCCCGTCATAAAAACTGAAAAACTAAGCCCTGAAAATTTTCAAGCCGGAGGACCAGAGTCAAATATGTCTAGCCCAACAAGTGGAGATATTTCTAATAGTTGGAGGATTGCAGATGATCTTCCTATTTATAATAAATCATATGTAGTATATACGTACAACTTGCATAGATCTCATGCTGAAAATATACATAATCATGGTCATCAAATTGAATCTCAGTTGGACTTCTTAGATGAGGGATTATTTGCTAAAGACGAAAGATTGTTTTTGAATAAATTCGTAGGTATAAGTAATATAAACTATGCAGGAAAGCCTTATGGAAGAAACGGCATGACACATTTTCCACCAAATACAAAAGTAGATTACGATTGGAATAACAGAACTATAGTTAAATCCGATATTGAAGATTGGAAACCAGAAGGAGGCATTCAAAAAGATATACATAACTCAAAGTGGATGAATATTAAATATTCTTATCCTAGTGTATCATATAAAATTGACGAAAACGATTCTCAATATAAATGGATCATGTTTTGGTTTCAAACAATCCCAGGAAGTAACAATGGAATAAAATATGGTAATAATACAATTTCAAATTGGTGGGATTTGTTATATAACTGGGACGATGCGGTAAAAAACAAAAAGAAACTTTATGAGTAAATCCCCTTGTAAATCGTCAGCATAAAGTGGACAAGATATAGTCTAAATTAGTAGAGTGTTTCCATCATTAACAATTAAACCAATAATGACATGGAACAGAAGCAAAAACAATCTACAGAGAACTTCAT
>Ga0194115_10004567_pt1 | contig 14818 bp, 10 predicted proteins | sample TA2MahsurfametaG_3_FD_148656 | JGI IMG/M metagenome (GOLD analysis project Ga0194115, IMG submission 148656) | Freshwater microbial communities from Lake Tanganyika, Tanzania - TA2015002 Mahale S4 surface | ecosystem: Environmental > Aquatic > Freshwater > Lake | place: Tanzania: Lake...
AGGCTTGCGTATCCGTGGAGGCGTCGTAAACGACACCTTCCAGACGCAGGCCGAGGCTTTCTAGGTTCATCGGGACGATATCTGGATCATTCGGCGTAATCCCCTCCGGAGTATAGTAGGCCTGCCAGGATGCTTCATTAAGCCAACAAGCCAGTTCCAAGCAAAACACTGGGGTATATGGACCAAACGAAACTATCCCTCTCTCCCGCTTACTTCCGTCCGTGTGCAAGTCGCTGTACAGCTGGAATGCATCGTCTTGGAGAATCGATGATATCGTCGTACTTTGCTTGATGGGGAGAGGAAAGATCCGCCAGCTTTTGGAATGTTTCGCCAAAGTCACGACTAGACGTTTATCACGTCGCAGCCGTCGCTGCTCGTGAAGTTTATCATTCAGGAGGGTCCGGGAAAGTCCGAAATACTTCACGCCATCGTCGTCGTCAAGAATGTGGGCAGGTAGAAAGATGAAGGCCGTAATGAGAATCGAGACGGTGGCGAACAGAATTTTCCCAGATCCTACGCTGGCGGCGGTACCACTGTATGGGAAATGTCGCGCTATCCCGGCGAGGACACGGATGGTGATCTCTAGGCGGGAACTCTCCTCCCCCGAATTCGTTCCTGGATGGTGCGAGGGGGCACTGAGCGTCCACTTGTTCATAATGTGATAGAAGTTGCTAGCGATGGGTATGACCAGAACGGTAAACCCTAATGATATCTGTGCCAACAACACGCGGTACGCTAATTGGACCGGCCGTGTCGACAAGAAAGGCTCTTTTCGAAGTTGCGCTCCAGTGTCGACGGACGCAATCAAAATCGAGATCATCCAAACGATCAGGGTCAAGAACTGAACAACAATACATACGATATAGGCCCACTTCAAGTGATGAATCATTCGTTCGGTCATTTCTTCGGCGTTCTGTTCCGTGGGTGGAAACCGACAGTAGGCCGTTCCAATAACAGATGCTATACCAACTAGCAACAGTAGGAGTTTCAAGAACACAAAATCAACCCATCCATCCGAGCAAGGATCGTTCGGTAGTTGAAGAAAAGCTGTCGAGGCACTTCCATCGACATCTCCGAATCGATCAAAATAGTCGTTGACGTAGTTGGAGACAACTTCCTCGGCCGGCGATGCGGGATTGCCTGACTTGGCAATATATGTCGCAGCTCTTCGTAGATCTAACATACGGCGTTGGTGCTTTGTCCGGCGCTTCGATACTGCTGCATTATGAAAGGGCAGTCCACGAAAAAGACAAAGATAGACGAATAGAACTCCTTGCACTCCAATTCCAATCGTGGCATCGGCAGCAATGTGTAGATGAGTACTAGCCCCTAAACCGGGGAGAAAGCTCATTGCTGCAAGTACAGGTTCTTGCAAAAGGAGGAGTGATACCAAAAGCACCACAATGTACCAACGTTCTGGAAACAAAATCCATGGCGATTCCCACCACAACATACCTCCTGCCAAATGACGAGGAGAGAGAGAGGAAAGTGTGAGAATAAGGTAATGGAATCCGTGTATAAAAATGAGGAACGTTACGTACCTCCCTTTCGTCGGGAACAGCATGAAAACAGCAGGTTTATTTGCATATTCTTGCACCAGTATATCACGAAGCATAGACTAGCGATGAAGGTTCCAAGTCGCATTCCTGTATCAACCTTCATAGCCAATGGGGACATGTGCTCAAAGGTGTAGGCAGAGCTTGTCGCCAGTTCCATCAGGAGATTATCCTTATCAGTAGTATCGGTGAATATCAGGATCGATGCATCTTTTTTCTTGTTGATGAAGACTATAGGTTCGTCCGACGTGGTCGTCGTTGTTGAATGAGAAGAGGATTTCTGTTGTGACTGTTCCACCGGCTGTGACTCCCGCTGATCGAGTGAGAAAAAAATATTCACTCGCAGTTCCCCGCCACCATATACCGCGGAATCAGGCATTGAGAAAACGACATCGACCAATCGGGGTGCCTTACAATACCAAAGTCCGTCGTCACCCTCTATACATGCCATATTGAGAGTTCGGGGGAGTGATGAGAATGTTGGTAACCATTCTGTACTCGGAATGTTCAAGTTGGATGCTTCTTGTAGTACAAGGACGGAAAATTGGATTTGTCCCTGAGATACCAAGGCAACAGCGCTAGATGAGACTCCGTTAAAGAAGATATCCCCATTGAAATCCGTGGAAAGGACGGGTATCGGAGGCAATGCTCCAGAATCAAACACGACACCTGAATACGAAACAATCAGAGAACTGGAGGCATTCTTCCCTGTCGTCATTGGATTGAATCGGCCTTGATCCACTGTCCGATCCTGAAATGACGTGTAGCAAGGCATAAGGGGTACGGACGTAATTGCTTCGTCCTCGACATACGGGGTGGGACAGGTTTGATTGGCTGTCAGTGGTCCAAGCGTCGTCACTTGAAGTCCTCTGGATGATTCAAGTAGCAGGGCCAGGAAGAAGGCAATGTAGGGAAGGAGTAGAATCATCCAAGATGAGGCTGTTCCCAAGTCTTCTAACAGAATGTATTTGTAGTCCATAAGGAACTCATTCTCTCCACTCGCCAGTTCCTTCAAAACGATATTTGGTTTTTTCGCATGATGAGAAGATGACTTTCGTTTGTTTTTCTTCCGAATCGATATCGATCGTTGACCTTCCGATGATATAGGTGCCGATGGAGAATTACCTGTATCAATTTCTGCAGGTATCCGACGACGTCTTCCAGATGATGATGTTTGAGAATGGGGCGGTGACCTCGTTTTCTGTAGCAACAACGGTGATTCTTCTGTCAGCTCGTCATCGAAATCATCATCATCATCATCCTGTCCACCGTCATCATCCATGTGACGGTCTCTTCGTCCTTGATGGGTACTACTATCCCGATGACTATTGGGAAAGGTGGAATAACCAGGATTCTCACCAGCAGTACGAGACAAGAAATTCCTATCTTCCATCAAGGCACTTTCCAATGGAGATTGAAACGTTGATGGATGGGTCGGTGATGGGGTAAAGGTCAAGGCTGGTTCCTCGATCTGGTCAAAGGGATGATCAAAATTCAATGGAGCGACACGGAATCGTGGAATGACGGTACTGGCAGTGGGTCCCCCCTCCTGAGCGTCATGGAAGACTTCATCGTCGTCACTAGTATCATGCCCTCCGCCATCTTCGATATGTCGTATCGTCTCTTTATATTCATCGGATTCATCATCAAATGGATTGATTGCCTTCGATCCTCTCATGCTTGTTCTTGAGATTCTTTCATACTACTACTACTGTCATCATTCATCATTTGTCTTCTGTAACATCCCCAGCTGTGTGTGGTACCCAAGATTCCGTGCGGTCCCTGGAGGTTATTCGGTTCCGTATCACACAAGTTAAAAAGTTCGAAACGGCTCTACGTAAGTCTATCGGTAAGATACGTATGCATAAAACGTCGGCTTGGTCGTCGCCCTGTCTCTGTTGCATGTCAACTTGCCTACGGTAGCTTGAATCGCTCGCCGGTTCAAGGTTGGGTTACTGACTGTGAGATGACAGACAAAGTGTATATCTTCACATCATCGAAACCGCAACCATAGTCAAACTTGGACAAGACGAAAGATATTACGTTGTGGGTCTAGTCCATTCTATCGTGTGCATCATAGGTAAATGTCTTTAATTCTACCTTTAGCTAGTATAAGCAGAGCAGGATGTCTTCACTCCCAGTCTTACGTGTCCTCGACAAGTGATATAGGTATCGAGGAGGGTGGTATCGATGGGACGATTGAAGGATATATCGTCGGTGAGACCGTTTGTGGTGATATTGATGGTGAAACTGTGGGAGGAAATGTTCGAAAGGAACCCTCTTCGATCTCAATGGACGTGTTGTTGAGTGAAGGATCGTCTGTACTTGGATCTTCTGAATTAGGAGGATTTTCAGAGTCTTCATCATTGTCATCCCGTTCGGAACGTTTCTTATCTCTCTTCCTACCTTTCCGTTTCTCACGGCGTTTCGCACTCTTGGTGGAACGACTAGTACTACCACTACCACCCTTCCCGGACACGTCTGCCTCCTCAATCTCAAAATCATCATCGTCGAGCATATCGGTGGCGCTATTACGATTTTTTCGTTTCCTCCTCTTGCTAGACTTGCTAGATTTGGTGGTGAGATCATCATCGTATTGTTCTTCAAAAACGTCGTCATCGGCTATGAATTCATCATCATCCTCATTCGTCGATAGATCACCAATAAAATCATCGTCCACACCACGATTTTCATCGTCGTCTAGATCACTATCCTCATCCCCATCATCCCTTCGGGCCCTCTTAGCTCGTTTCGCGCTCTTCGTCCTTTTACTGGATCTACTATCATCCAGCATTTCGTCAATTTGATCCTCGATATCTTGTTCATCCTCGTCGTCATCCTCCTCGTTTTGGTTGTTATTGTCGTTCTGATTGTTATTGTCGTTCTGATTGTTATTGTCGTTCGCATTGTTGTTGTCGTTCGCATCGTTATTGTCGTTCGCATTGTTATTGTCGTTCGCATTGTTATCCTCCTCGTTGTTGGCATCATCGTTCCGTTTGCTACGTCTTCTTCGGCGACTACGTTTGCTTCTCTTGCCCCCTTTTCCATCAAAAATGTTGTCTTCTTCGGAGGTTAGGCCATCGTCGTCGGTTAGGCCATCATCGTCAATCATGTCGTCTTGACTGCTTCCGCTCTTACTGCTCTTGAGAAGACGTCCTCGTCGACCCACCGAAACGGGAGGGACTTCTTCCGATGGTCCTGGGAGATTCCTCAATAGTTCAGAAAATGGACTGTTCCTTTCTTTGGGTGACGTCGACGAGGATGAGGCCGTGGAGGTTGACGTTTCTTGGTTGGGTAAGACAAGTGGGTCAGGTAGTAGTCGTGGTGGGGTCCCCGCGAATTTCCCTGTCAGTTCGCAATTCTCCAACGGTCGACCATTGAAACCTTTCCCCCTTGCTACTTCTGCGTTGAGTCGAGCACAGTCACCCGGCACAGCCCAATTAAACTGCCTATCGTTGGTCTCAAATGGAATGGGACTCCCTGCAAAACGAATCTCTACCAATGATAGATCATAGCTTTCGCAATGAGGATAGTCTGGCAGATGAAGGTACGATGAGACATCGCAACCATTCAGTCGAAGGGCTTCGTACTTGGACATTTGAAGTCCACAACTACAAAACAGAACATCATGAAATCGAATGAGTTGCCGAATCATATGTGGAAAATCCACGATAGCACAACTTGTTCGGCGCCTTACCATTGTCGGAGGATCTTGAAGTCCTGCATATGCCGTTTCAAAACGTCGATATCGTCATTCGTCAGATCAAAGAATGATCGGTAGTTCTCAATTTCACATTCATTGCACTTTTCGAGGTTTTCCCGCCTCTGCGTATACAGAGAATAGGGAACAATCTCACTTGACGAGAAGGTCGCCACCGAATTGTTGCTACTGGCCCTTCGTAACAGAACATCCGATGTATGAGTTTTGATGATGAATGTGGAGTTTGATATCAAATTCATTCCACCCTGGAATGGATTCCTGGCCCATTCTTTTCTTCTAACGAACTTAGATTCGATTTTGGTATCTTGCGGGCTCTTTAGGGCGATCATGGCTCGCAACAGTTCATACTGGAAGGTACTCCCTGTGCGAGGTTCTCCGATCTGAACAATTTTGAAAGGCTGAATCAGCTTTTTCTTGTCCTGTTGCGTTGCTCTAGGAGGCGAAGCCCGATCACTCAGCTGTTTGCGACACGTGTTCCGAAGTGTTTCCATAGCATGACTCATCGATTCCATGTACACTCCAAAACCGTCCGGAACCAACTCATTCCGCTCCTTCAGTGTTAAGCTTGCTGTCGGTTTGTAGAGCGGTAGAATCTTCGACTCGAAACTAGTGCCAAACCATTCCTTCAGCAATCGACTTTCGAGTAGTGAGGTTGGATTGTTGTAGTCAAAACATCCGACCAACTTTTCAGGATACTGAAGGGCCTGAGAGACCATCATGTTGAGTTGCATGGATAGGTTGACAATCTGTGGCTTTGGAAGGTCAAACGATCGGTTTCGTGTCGTCGACCGAACAACCTCACGTGCATCTCGTGTCATCAGAATATGTCCGCAATCCACCCCAGCATCGTCGCAGGCTCGATAGAGGATACCCAGATCAGGAACTTGACTGTAGCGAGCCACGGAGTCAGTCCCAGGAAAACTTGTCATAATGCTGTCAATGGTATTCAAGTGAACTGGTATTACTCGATCCGAAGTACCATCATTGTCAGCGATGCTTTGGACGATGTCTTGCATATCTTTCAACATAGTTACGAACTCCTTATAGACAACGTCGAGATTGTGTGAGTCTGGATTGGAGTAGAGTCCTGTCAGATGGTAGATCTCCCGTAGATTGTAGGCGGCCTTCTTTTGCGTTTCCCGCAGGGCCTGGAACCCGGCATCGTCCTTGGAATCCGTCAGGTAATTCCAATGGGATTCTACCGCGGCGAGAAAATGATGCCCGCTACCTTCAACTCCCATGGAAAAAATGAATTTTACTCGTTTCTTTCCAGGAAGTTCGACCTCTTGACGTCGGCAAAAGTTGTTCCTGTCATCGAAGTTAAACTGATCATCAACGAAACGGATCATCTTCGAGGTTAGTCTCATGCAGTGCAATCGAACGCCTTGATCGAGCTCCCCTGCTTCTGATGAGGCACATACGTCTTGCAACCACGTATCTTGACAGACTCCATTCATGGCATTCTGGAATGAGAATAAACTCATCCTTCTGTTTAGCCAGTTGCGATCATCTCCTAGATGAAAGGTCGCCATCAATTCAGAAGACTTGAACACAGCCGACTTCGTGGAATGATGGATCGATTTGAGATTCAAAACATTGGCAAAGAAAGGTGCCCCGATGAAGACATCTCCCATGTTAATTTTTTCGGCAACGTCTCGATTGATCACGAAACAATCGCTCCCCGGATGATCGTGATACGCACTGTTGAAAATCTCAGGAAGATCTGCCTCCGTACGAAGCGTTCCATCACTTCTAGTTTTTGACACCAAACGACGATTGATCGTAAAGAAGTCCAATCCTTGTTCGGTGATTATCCCTTGGACCGTGTCGTAAAAGTCGTTATGAAGTATGATGTCTGAATTGGTATAGATGAGGTATTCGGCCTCACCATCGTGCTGAAGGGCCCGATCGAATATATCTTGGAAGAAGGGTAGAGATGGACGCGAGGGTAGATGTGAATATTGTGTAGTCGTCGATCGGACTAAAGGCGGAAGTGTATCGAAGCCGTTCACTTCTAACTTCTCCCCCTCCAAGGCTGCGGACGCCAATGTTACTGATCCACCCCTTCGTCGTTGTTGGACGAAGCGTTCCTTCGCACGCAACATACTACCAATCGTCACACTCTGAGCTTGATCATATGGACAAAATTGCGATGTACAATCTTCCACCCGAAAGGGTGATATGACGTGTAATAGCTTTACACCATCTCCTTGAATGGGGTCGCTTTCCTTGGCAACATCGTCAACAGATAACCCTATTGGTACTGCGTCTACGTCCATTCCTCGTGCGAGACTTCCATCATTGACGAGTGTAAGCCAAAAACCAAGAACTGCTGAAAAACAGAAAGCCATAGTCCAACTGTGAGAACACAACCCCAGAAACAAACGAGGCTTGGTGACCCATGGAACAACGTTTGGAAACCGAAGGAGGATCCATTAATGTTACACTTTCCACCATCCGCATTCACAAACTAACGACCAAAACTTACTACTATACTGAAACTTCATGGTCGAATTGGTATCTGACCACAATCTGATGGGATCGGCATGGGCAGCAGCAATATTGGAAAGAAAAGAAGGTGTTGAAAGTCAAGTGGAACAGGGTTTCTCGAATCGAAATCGGCATCCTTGAAAACACTTTTTATTGTCGAGTAGATATATCCCCGATCTTGTGACTCAAAATGTTGGACGATTGCTACACGACAGGCCATCCAAACCATTATGTGTGAGCCGGGACAGAGCCGTTGAAAATAGACTTTTCCGATGTTCGACCCGATGGACTCGATTCTCGTGCCGGGCGAAGAGTTGCTTCCACGTGTAGCTATTCCAACAACCCATCAAGGAGGGAAGGAACATCGAAAATCTTCTCTCGTGTCAACATAGGATCTGGCCTACCGAGGCCGTGGGGTATGATGGGAACCCTTTTGGAAGAGCCAATCAACTCTCTAGAAACTGACTGTGAGTTTGAAATGCCGATCCGAAAGGTTCTAGCAGAAGAAGTGATTAACAACAACTTGTTTTTCTGACTCTACCGTATACATCGATTATTCGGGTGCCTCTTTTCAGATTTCCCGTGGCGGCGCGTATAGCTGAATCGATTCCATGGAGAAGGATCAAGGAGAATCTGGAGAAGAAAATGACCCTGACGAGGCGAGTCATGATGACAACGATGACGACAATGAGGAGGGCAATGATGACAACGAAGACGACGACGACGATGATGTTGATGATGATGATGAAGAAGGGGAGGAAGATGACGATGAAAACGATGTAGGGCATGATTTTCGGCCATCAACCATCACTCCATCGACTCCAGGAATTCCCACCCCATCACCGAACGACATCATTTGCGGTAGGGGTAAAATGACATCATCCCACCAAGGGAACCGACAACTTCGTGACTTGGTCCTCCAGAAAAAACACGAATATCAACGAGCCAAACGAAGGGACGATAAGACATCCATTACTAGTGAAATCGTTCAAACGCTACGAGAGTCTGGAAGGTACGTTTGCCTTCGGGTTCAAATAACTTCGACTTCCTGTGCTAAAACGCCTGCCTCCTCACTTAATTTCGCCCCTTCCCATGATTAGCAACTTTCTGCTGTTTGATCATACGACTGGCATGTGGCATGATGTAGGTGATGAATATGCCAAGGAAAAAGGTAGGTCGGAACCGTCGATACTCTTACCCATGGAATAGCTCCTAAATTACCTCATTCGACACACTGGACTCTCATAATACTCATAACATGGACCAATTCACTTTTGCTTGGTGGTAGTAAGTCATAGCTTACGATCTCGACCGTCAGGTCATCGAAAAGCCAGACCGAAGTCCATGAAAAAGTCAGCCCTCCGAAGAACAGAGACGTCTCCAGTAATTGACCGAATAGTTAACAAAATCATACGGAAGCAACAACATATGCTCCAAACCATGATAGGGAATGAGGAGGATCACTAGCTATGTTGTGGAGCCATGATAGGTAATGAGGAGGATCCCTAGCGATGTTGTGAAGAGAGCCGAGAAGGGAATATCAACGGATGATATAGTATTCTCGGTTGCTGTAAAGAAGACGCATAATGACTGTGAAGCAAAGCACTTACAGTTAAATGTAAACCAAGTTATTCAATAGGGTAGTGTATGTATGTATGGATCGAAATGGTGGACGCAATAACTTCGCGTTGTTCCTTCCAGGATCTATCCACTCCCCGAGGTACCTTGGGACGTCTATGAGTGTTGCCGCCGTGAGGAGGCAGCATTCACACTCACTCTGTTTTGTATTGCTATATCGATATGCTGTGTTGGTCGTTTATTATCAAAAAGTCATATTTATCCTCCCCATTGACCGATATGTAATGTAGGTCGTTCTATGTGGAAATCGCCTATATTTTCTCAAGGATCGTTTCAATATCCTCAAAGTCCCTGTCACTGATCCTTCCCTTGGCTAATTGTGCAGTCAAACTTTCAAAGATACGTTGTTGGTCGGCCAAAGCTGCCTCAAAGAGGGCATTTTCTTCCGTACTGGGGACGTATTTCAAATTTTGTCGCTTTTGTTTGGGTTTAGGACGTTCCGGATCTCTTGCCGATCTCAAGGCATGACTGACCTTTTCATGAGCATAATCCTTCGTCACTTCCTCCCATACACCCGTCGTCTCATCCTGCTTGACGAAACGACCACCACATTCCTTAATCGTCGCGACGATTTCAAAGGTAATCTTCGACTTTACAGCCCGGGAGGGTGCATTCTGATATTTTTCTCGATATTGAATCACAAGTTGACGAAATCGTTTGTTTCCAGGATGAGAGTAGGAAAGTTTATCTCTGCTGCATAGGACATCGTTTACTTCGTACTGTCCGGCTGCTGCACCACAGGAAGTAGCTTCCAAAACTTCAGTTTGTTGGAGCGATTGTCTTCTGGGGGGCTGGGTTTTCTCACTATCACAATGCAATGGAGCGTTCATCGTTTTATTGATCTTGAATACAACTGGATGAGTTATGTTGGTAACTTGAATCATATCGTTTATGTGCGAGAGGTGTATTGGGTTGGATCTTGTCTCTGTGTTTCTAGAAGGCGCGCGTCTGGCCGGGATCGTTCACAGCTGGTTTCTTTTTTTATGCATACACTCCTTCTGGAATTCTCCAAAACCTCCCGGATCCAAGACTCTCGAAAGGCACCCGGATCCAAGACCCTCACCAGCAATATATGCCCCTTGGTCGTGATCCTGATGAACCGCGATCTGAAACGTACCCTTGAGGTTTTCAATAAATAGTTAGCTCCTGGTACAAACTCGAAATGTCATATAGCAGAGATGCCCTGCTGGGTTTGAAGAACTGTATATGAAAGGCACGAACACGTTGAACTTGCCAAAGAAGGCGAAGGCGACGGAACCCCCGCATAAAAATCCTTTTACGTACAGTATGCACATTCTTATTTTATGCCTTTCAAATATGAGTGATTTCAATTTATAAAGGAAATAAAGTAGTAAAAACGCCCCGCGATCTATCGGAGAACAACCCATAAATACAAATTCATTGTGTCGTCCGGCAATTGGGGCGCATTTAGCACGTGAGTTTCTCAACACAAGTGCTCTCGAAATCATCTCATACGCCACGCCACAATCGCAATCGCAGTTGGACCTGTCCCGTATGCAGTAATTCGTAGCGTAAACAAGGCGGAAGTATATATGGACATGTCTTCACTGTCACGCCTTTGAGGCTCCTTCGTTCCTTGCCTTGGAATCGTCGGACGTGGGTCTCTCGTGGTGGTGGTAGTCGTTCTTTGGATGATCTCGTGTGGGACCATGGGGATCGGTAGTCCGCTTGTCTCGTCGCAACAGGAACTCCGACGGGCAGGGTGCACCTCCACCTTCCTCGTCTGGTGCTCTTCGTTTCCCACCCATCCAACCTCCCACGACTCTTTGTGGAGAGATGACTGCCATTAATGCCTTTGGTGGATCTAGAGCGATTCGTTGAGCCACCATCGTGGCGGCCTCTTGTTCGGCTAGGAATAATTGATTCTGAAGAACAAGAATATTTCCACCCTCTGTATTCGTTGTCCGAAGACTCTTCTTTTGCTCTACAATGAACTGGAAAGCAGGACAAGAGGAAAAAAAGACTCGCGAGTAAATGGATACCTGTAAAAGACAGAGGTGGGGGGACAAGACACATTCCTGATCGATCCATGGATCTTACCTTTCCCATCAGATTCAATGCACGGGTTGACAAGCAGCCATGTGACCAGCCTGTCACGATTTTCCCACCAAGCTGTCTCCACAATCGCTCTTTCGACGACGGTGATTTCCGGGGTGATGACGATGATGGTATGTCACCATCGTTACCACGGCCGTCATCGTCATAATCTTCGTTTTCTTCTTCATCCCATAGATGGAGACAAGAACGTGAAAGGTCTGCATCTACAAGGAGTTCTGTTTCCTCCAAAATCGTTTCACCTCGAATACAAATCATAAATTGAGGTGGTGGTGCAGAAGACCTTGTCATCGGAAGAAGGGGGAGGAAGCTTGCTACTGCGGCTCCCGTCCCTACTCCAATGATACCCCAAAATGGCATCGAACTCCATACCTGTCTTACTAATAACAGACTAGCATCCAATCCTACATACTTTCGAAGGGGCGTAGCCTCCTCCTCCGTGGACGTTATTGTTGTCGTAGTAGTAGTCTCCACTAAATCCTCAGACGCCTTAACTTGTTCTCCCAATTTCGAATGTTCTGACCCTTGAGAATCAACCACGTCTTCTTTTCCCTCGTCTTCCTCCCACCAGACTCTCTTTGGAATCTGACTGAGAGGATTCGTATCAAAGTCATCTTTTGATTTTTCGTCCTCGTAGTCATTGTCACCACCCTCCTCATCATGCTGCTTCGGTTTCCTACTTGATACAAGCAAGGGTGCATTCACATAGACCAACTCTATTCCATGGTTATGGTATAGACCATCACCAAGAATTTCAAGCCGGTCACTCAATTCATCAGCGTTGGAATGACCATCATGAAGACAAAGTATTCTCAACATGACCGGTGGTCGTGATTGTGGTGGTGGTATCCCTCCATCATGGTCGGAAGTGGAATGGCGTGAATGATGCTTAACGTGAGGAGATGGGATACATTTTTCTTCGGCCTTTTCTGGAAGGATCTTTCTTCCATCTTCGTTGGGCATGATATCAAGTCCGACAAGGATCGATCGTCCTTATTACGGGTGGGGGTCGCTTTTCCCTGTAGTAACGCTGTGTCCCTTTTGTCGTCGCAGTTATCGTATTCTCAAGTATCCTGACGACTTATTGGACTTAAATGGCCGTTGTTCTGATGTTTTAGTCCGATGAATCAAGCCTTCCAATCTTCCGAAGACTTCTCCAACACGACAACCCAAACTTCCCAATCATGAGGTAGCCCATTTCGAGTCAATCTTGTGTCCGTCGATGAGGTGGATTCGGCAGTCCTTAGCTGTAGGTCTCAGAAAGGATGCCTAAAGACTCTCAACAAACGAACTCCCAAGTACACGGAGAAAAATCCGAGGAATCATCATCATCGTGTTTGTCTTCTTCTTCCGACGAAGAACACAAGCGGCGACGAAGACGACGGTCTCGGGAACGGCGAACGAGTGTAAAGAAACGAAGACGAAGGACGTACACCTCCTCCTCCTCTGACACTGACTCTGAATCAGAAAAGCATCTCAGAAGTAGTAGAGTAGTTGATTCGGAAAGTGAATCGTCGTCGGATTCTGAAGGCCATCGTCGACATCGAAGCGATGGCCATCATCGGCATAGGGATCGAAGCAGAAAGAAGGATCGGAGACATGAGGAGAAATATGCACGAAAAAGAGACAAGTCCAAAAAGAAGAAAAGAGATAGAGAAACAAAGAAGAAACCTCGAAAAAAAGGCAAGGAAAAGAATAAAGAACAGAAATCTGAGAACCAAGAACATTCAGAATCTACCGTTAAGCCGGTAGATCGTCAAGGCCAGACCGATGTACCATTTGTGCACCCGCCCATACTAGCTTCTTCGGTCAAGGATCCGACCCTTGCTGAAGAGGAACAGAAAGGACCATCAAGAATAACAAGGAATATGGCTCCGATGTCTCGAGAAGAGTATGAGAAGGAACAAAGTGTGATTCGAGAAGTATACGATGAAGAAAGTGGTCGGATAAGACTGGTACGAGGGAGTGGTGAAATCATAGAACGTATCGTTTCTAGGGATGATCACCTACGTATCAATCAGCGAGCGACGAGGGGGGATGGATCTAGTTTCTCCAGACATGTTCGCAATGCCGCAATAGGGAGAAAATAGAAGACCTTTGACGGCGGATAGCCGTCTATCTCCCCATCTTCCAACGGCGTAAAGGGAGGAATGGAGGCTGAGTAGTTCCAAAACCCGGAACTATCGAAGCGATGATTTGAGGCCACTGTCACAGCAGATCAACCCTTGACACGTGAAGAGGTATTCCGTAGATGTGCACACATACATACATACATACAACGGATAGTGACGTGTCGTAGGCAAAGATCATAGGTACGAAGGATACTGTAGATGGTACCTGTCCCTCTGCCGTCTGCGCACTCGTGATGACTGATGACTGACTGTGATGACGGAATGAAAATTGTGAAGTAGCGTCGTCGTTGTCATGAGTTTGTGATTCTCTGATTGGTCATTTCGTGTCGTCTCGTGATTCAAACCATATGCGACGGAACTAGTGACTGAAAAGATGATGCCAACGCATGCCGAGTGGATACGTGGCTCGTTACACGGTCGCTAACGTTAAAGCGAGTTAGGAGAATCTGGGGTGCGATCTACCCTCCACCACGTCCTTCGTCTTTTCCCGACCAAACGATGTGTGGAAAAGTTCCAATCAGGAGAAAACGAGGTTTTCCATAGTCACATTGCGTTTCTCGATCATCCCTAAACATCAGTAGCTTCAGACTTGCAAAGGAAAGTATGTGTGGTCCAACTCAAGAAAAACAACTTCGGACAGGGAGCTATCTACATTCTGACAAGAATGGATCCACAAGTAGTACAGCCACACCTGCCCTTAGGGGAGGAGAATCTGTGACGGATACAGTCATCGTGAAGCCTCCGACCATAGTGGCTCGATATGCATGTGCGGGGATGATGATCTCTGTCTTTGCTATATGGGGTCAAAAATGTTGGACACCAGACTCAGAGTTAGCACCAGTCGGAGATTCTATACATAGTTCCTCCGTTCCTGTGGCACTGACGGTCGGATATCTGGTGGCATTGCCATTGTTACGAATCTTTTCACGAACCTTCCTGTCAGAATCGGTAGACGTGAAACTTTTATTAAAGGAAACGATGATTGTATACAATGGTGGACAGGTACTGTTGAATTTCTGGATGGTATTCAAAATCCTACAGGGTCTGTACTCAAGAGGCCACCCGTTTATCGGAGATGTCTATACGATGACCCCAGGTTTGTCCCATGCTCTCTGGATCCACTACGTTGACAAATACCTTGAGTTCTTTGATACGTTCTTTATGGTCATGCGAGGACGAATGGATCAGGTAAGCAACGGATGAAT
>Ga0194115_10004571_pt1 | contig 14808 bp, 8 predicted proteins | sample TA2MahsurfametaG_3_FD_148656 | JGI IMG/M metagenome (GOLD analysis project Ga0194115, IMG submission 148656) | Freshwater microbial communities from Lake Tanganyika, Tanzania - TA2015002 Mahale S4 surface | ecosystem: Environmental > Aquatic > Freshwater > Lake | place: Tanzania: Lake Tanganyika...
GCAAGATCGGCGGCCTCGAGTGCTACGCGCCCACCGACAACGTCTCGGAGCTCACGGCGCGCACCAACGACGAGGGCTGGGCGACGGTGTTCGTCGAGTGGCTTCGCGGGTCGCGCCTGCGGGCGGAAGATGCCCTGCTGGTGCTCTCCGTCGGCGGGGGCAACCGCGAGCAGAACGTCTCCCCGAACCTGGTGGCGGCGGTCGATTTCGCCAAGCAGGTGGGCGCGCGGGTGATCGGGCTGCTCGGCAAGGATGGCGGCCACACCGCGCGGGTGGCGGACGCGTGCGTGATCGTGCCCGTGGTGAACCCGGGCAACATCACCCCGCACAGCGAGGCCTTCCAGGCGGTGCTCTGGCACCTGTTCGTCTCCCATCCCGCGGTGAAGGTGAACCAGACCAAGTGGGAATCGGTCGCGAAGCCCTGACCGCCGCCCCGTGAGCGCGGGAACGTCCCCGACCCGCCCGGCGGTCTTCCTCGACCGTGACGGCACCCTGAACCGCCAGGTGGTGCGCGACGGCCGTCCCTACCCGCCGGACCGGCTGGAAGACTTTGTCCTGTTTCCGGAGGTCCCGGCCGCGTGTGCCGCCCTCGCGGCGGCGGGCTTCACGCTCGTCGCCGTGACCAATCAGCCGGACGTGGGCCGGGGAACCCAGGGCCGCGAGGTGGTGGAGGCGATGCACGCGCGGCTGCGCGCCGCCGTGCCGGAGCTGGCGCGCATCGAGGTGTGTTACGCTGCAGGCGGGGAGACCCCGCCCGACCCGCGCCGCAAGCCGGAGCCCGGGATGCTGCGTGACGCGGCGGCCGCGCTTGGCCTCGACCTCGGGCGTTCGTGGATGATCGGGGACCGCTGGCGGGACATCGATTGCGGTTGGCGCGCGGGCGTGCGGACCGTGTTCATCGACCACGGCTACGCCGAGGCGCTGCGGGCGGCCCCCGACTTCACCGCGGGCTCGTTCGCCGAGGCGGCCGGGATCGTCCTGCGCCACGCCTGAACCGCGGGCGGGCGCCGGACTTCGGCCTTGCGCCCCCCTCCCCGCCGGCTCCTCAATCGCGGATCCGCCGATGAAGTCGCTCCAAGAACTCACGATCCAGCTGTACGCCGATGGAGCTGACCGGGCGGGTATTCTCGAGCTTTACGCCAAGCCCTACATCCGCGGCCTGACCACCAACCCGACCCTGATGCGCAAGGCCGGGATCAAGGACTACGAGGCGTTCGCGCGGGACATTCTGGGCACCGTGACCGCCAAGCCGCTCTCGCTGGAGGTGTTCTCCGACGAGTTCCCGGAGATGCGCCGCCAGGCCCTCCGGCTGGCCTCCTGGGGCGCGAACGTCTACGTGAAGATCCCGATCACGAACTCCCGCGGCGAGTCGGCGCTGCCGCTGATCCGGGAGCTCGGCGCGGAGGGGGTGAAGCTGAACGTGACGGCGCTGCTGACCCTGCCGCAGGTGGCGGGCGTCGCGGCGGCGCTCCCGGCTGATCTGCCGGCGGTGGTGTCGGTGTTCGCGGGGCGGATCGCGGACACGGGGGTCGACCCGATGCCGCTGATGCGGGCGGCGGGCGCGCTGCTCGCGGACCGGCCGCGAGCCGAACTGCTCTGGGCGAGCACGCGCGAGGTCCTGAACATCCTGCAGGCGCAGGCCTGCGGCTGCGCGATCATCACCGTGCCCCACGACATCCTCGCCAAGGCGGCCACGCTGCTCGGCCAGGACCTCGGTGCCCTCTCCCTCGACACCGTGCGGATGTTCGCCAAGGACGCGGCGGCCTGCGGTTTCCAGCTTTGACCGGCGGCCCCGCCTCCCGCGCCTTGAATCTCCTTTTCGTCAATTACGGGGACTTCACCACCAACAGCCTGAACCACATCGGGGGGTTTGCGAACACCCTGAGCGCCGCGGGCCACGCGTGCGCGGTGGCCGTGCCGGACGGCCTAGAGACGCTGCGGCACGTTGCGGACTCGCTGTTCATCCCCATCTCCCACGCAGAGGCCGTGGCCCGACCGGGCCTCTTCCCCGACGGCCGCCCGGCGGACGTGATCCACGCGTGGACACCCCGCGAAGGCGTGCGGAAGTGCGTCCTCGCATACCAGCGGGCGGTGGTGGCCGCCGGCAAGACGCCCGCCCGGCTGATCCTCCACCTCGAGGACAACGAGCATTTCCTGCTGGAGAACTACACCGGGCGGACGCTGGAACAACTGCGGGGGATGAATCCGGCGGACCTAGACGGGATGCTCCACGAGCGCCTCTCCCATCCCTTCCGAGCCGAAAGCTTCCTCGGCCTGGCCGACGCGGTGACCCATATCATCGGGCCCCTGGCGGAAAACGTGCCGCCGGGCGTGCCGGCGCTGCTGCTGTTCCCGGGCGTCGACTTCCAGCTCTACCGGCCGGACCTTGCCGGCAGCGCCGAGGTCGTGGCCGAGCGGGCCGCGCTGGGGCTGCCCCCGGGGGAGCGGCTCGTGGTGTTCTCGGGGAGCAACACGTTCGCCAACGAGCCCGAGATGCGGGAACTCTACCTCGCGGTCGCCCTGCTGAACCAGCAGGGCGTGCCCTGCCGCCTGCTGCGGACCGGGCTGAATTCGCCCCGCTTCCAGGCCGGCCTCCCGGAGGACGTCCGCCGCCACGTGACCGATCTGGGCTTTGTCGAGAAGCGGCGCCTGCCCCGGCTGCTGGCGCTGGCGGACGTCCTTGTCCAACCCGGGCATCCCGGACCCTACAACGACTACCGGCTGCCCTCCAAGGTCCCGGAGTTCCTCGCCTCGGGCCGGCCGGTGATCCTGCCCCGCGCCAACCTTGCCGCGCTGATGGAGGAGGGTCGCGAGGCGCTCTTCCTCGGGGCGGGTACGCCGGAGGAGATCGCGGCTGCCTGCCGCCGGGTCTTCGATGATCCCGCGCTTGGCGCCACTCTCGGGCGCCACGGCGCCGCGTTCGCACGGATGCACTTCGACCTCGTGCACAACACCCGCCTCCTCGCGGACTTTTACGCTGTGGCCACCGCCCGGCCGGCGCGCGCTGACTGGAGCGTGCTGGCCGAGCCCACGGCGACCGACGCGACCTTGTTTGCCCGCGGGCTCGCGGCCCAGCTCAACGAGGCCGTCGCCACCCGCGATGACCCCGCCGCCCGCCAGTTGGCGGCCCAGACGGATCTTTTGGCCGGGCTCGTCCGCCAGTTGGAGCAGGGGGTCGAGGCGGCCACCCGCGACCGCGTGGCCGCGGCGCAGGCCGACCGGGACGCGGTCGCCGCCCGCGAGGAGCTGACGCGCAACCACGCGCGGAACCTGGAGGCCCTGCTCGCCGCCGCCCGAGAGCACGCCTCCGGCCTCGAGCGCGCCCGGGAACTCACCCAAAACCACGCAGACCACATCGCCCGCGAGCGCGACCAGCACCGGGTCCGCCGCGAGCAGGCCGATGTGCTCCTGCGCACCGCCCGCCTCCAGGTCACCGCTTTAGAGAACGCGATCCTTGCGGCCGATGCCGAGCTGGCCGAGCTCCGGCCCGCCCTGGCTGACACCCGCGCTGAGCTGGTGGAGACCCGCGCGCGCGCCGCCCGCGAGGCCGCCGCCCAGGCCGAGGCTGCCCGCCTCGCGGAAAACGACCTGCGAGCGCACCACGCCGCGGAGGTCGCCGCCGGCGCCCAGCGCCTCACCCAGGCCCAGGACGTAATCCGGACCCGAGAGGATAAGATCGGCCGGATGCAGGAGTCCCTCTCGTGGCGCGCCACCGCCCCGTTCCGCGCCCTGCGCCGCGCCCTGTTCGACGGGCCCGCGGCGCCGGCCGCGTCGGCCGCCCTGCTCGGCAATGTGGATTACCCGCAGGACTGGTCGCGGATCGCACCCACCCTCAACGTCCGCGGCTGGTCCCTGCACCGCGACCGGATCCCGCTTCAGGCCGTGCGCGCCCGCCTTGGCCGCACGCTCGCCACGGTGGAGTTCGGCCTTGAGCGCCTCGACGTGCTGGACCACTTCCGTGACCTTCCCGGCGCCGAGCGCTCGGGCTGGATCGTCAAGGTCGACGTGCCCCGCTTCGGCCGCCACCTGCTGCAGATCGAGGTGCAGGACGCGAACGGCACCTGGCACACCGCCGTCTCCCGCCCGGTCCGCCGGACCGCCGCGGCCGCTCCGCCCCCGCCCAACACCTACGCCGCGTGGGTGGCCGCCTACGACACCCTCACGCCCGAAGGCGCGGCCCAGATCCGCCAGCGCCTCGCCGGGCTCTCCCGGAAGCCGCTCATCTCAGTCCTGCTGCCCGTTTACGACGCTCCGGAGAAGTGGCTCGTGCGCGCCATCGAGTCCGTCCGCCGCCAGCTCTACCCCCACTGGGAGCTGTGCATCGCCGACGACGCGTCGCGGCAACCGCACGTGCGGCGCGTGCTCGAGCGCTACCAGCGCCGCGATCCGCAACGGATCAAGGTTGTCTGCCGCGACACCAACGGCCACATCTCGGCGGCGTCCAACTCGGCCCTCGCCCTCGCCCACGGCGAGTTCATCGCGCTGCTGGACCACGACGACGAGCTGCGCCCCCACGCCCTCGCCTGCGTCGCCCTTGAGCTAGACGCCCATCCGGACGCGGACCTCGTCTACAGCGACGAGGACAAGGTGGACGAGAACGGCCACCGGTACGACCCGTACTTCAAGCCCGACTGGAACCCCGACCTCTTCAACGTCCAGAACTTCATCAGCCACCTCGGCGTCTACCGGACGCTGCTGGTGCGCGAGGTCGGCGGGTTCCGGGTTGGTTACGAGGGCTCGCAGGACTGGGATCTCGCGATGCGATTGATCGAGCGGAGCGCGCCGGACCGCATCCGCCACATCCCGAAGATCCTGTACCATTGGCGCAGCGTGCCTGGTTCCACGGCGCTGCTGATCGGGGCCAAGAACTACGCGGCGCAGGCGGCGGAGAAGGTGATCAGCGAGCACTTCACCCGGATCGGGGTGGAGGCCCGCCTGTCGCCGACCAAGGGTTCGTACTGGCGCGTCCACTACCCGCTGCCGGTGCCCGCCCCGCGCGTCACGCTGGTCATCCCGACGCGCAACCGCCTGGAGGTGCTACGCCCGTGCCTTGAGAGCCTCCTCGGCCGCACTACCTACCCGGACTTTGAGGTGCTGATCGCCGACAACGGCAGCGACGACCCGGCGACGTTGGCCTACCTCGAGGAGGTCGCTCGCCCCGTGGCCGGCCGGGCGCCCGTGCGCGTGCTGCTGCAGCCGGGCGAGTTCAACTATTCCGCCCTCAACAACGCGGGCGTGGCCGCCACGGACGCGCCGCTGATCGCGCTGCTGAACAATGACCTCGAGGTCATCCACGGCGACTGGCTCGACGAGATGGTCTCGCACGCGCTGCGGCCCGAGATCGGGTGCGTCGGGGCAAAACTCTATTACCCGGATGACCGGATCCAGCACGCTGGGGTTATCCTTGGCGTAGGCGGGGTCGCGGCGCACGCCTGGCAAACGCACCCGCGGGGCGCGGCCGGCCAGGCCCACCGCAACCTGCTCCAGCAGAACCTCTCGGCCGTGACCGCCGCGTGCCTCGTGGTGCGGCGCGAGGTCTACCTCCAGGTGGGGGGCTTCAACGCGGACGAGCTCAAGGTCGCCTTCAACGACGTGGACTTCTGCCTGAAGGTGCGCGCGGCCGGTTACCGCAACCTCTGGACGCCCTACGCGGAGCTCTACCACCTCGAGAGCGCGAGCCGCGGCAAGGAGGACACTTTGGAGAAGCGGGACCGTTTCCGCGCTGAGGTGGAGCATATGCGCGCGCGGTGGGGCGAGTTGCTGGACCGCGATCCCGCGTACAACCCGAACCTTACGCTCACGATCAACGACTTCACGCTCGCGCTGCCCCCGCGCCCCTGGCCGCCGCTCGCTTGAGGCGGCTTCCGCGATGTACGCCTGCCTCGATGCCCCGGTCGCCGGGGTCCCCCTCGACCCGCTCGGCTTTGTAGTGCAGGGCTGGGTCCGGCCGGAGCCTCCGTTTGCCCCCGGGGAGGCGCTGGAGACGTGGGCGGAGGGCGTGTGCCTTGGGCGCACCCTGACCCGCTACGAGCGGCCCGACGTGAATGAGGCCCTCGGCCTGCCCGCGGGCACCGCGTGCGGCTTCGAGCTCGCGGCACACCACCCGGGCGCGGGCGGCGCGCCCTTCACGCTGGAACTCCTCCGGCGGCCGGCAGGCGGGCCCGCCGGATCCGTGCTGGCCCGGGTGACGGTCACCCCCATCGCCCGCGATTACCGGCGGAACCATTTCGGGGTGCTGCTGGACCAAAGCACCACGGCGATTCAGCGACGGGAGAACATCTGGGCCACCGGGCCCTCGCAGGCCGAGGGGAGCACCGAGCTGGCGACATTGCTCCGCCGTCACCTCGGGCCGCCGCCGCGGAGCGTGCTCGACGTCGGCTGCGGCCTCGGTTCCTACGGGCGCGGCCTGATCGCCGAGGGTTACGCCTGGCAAGGGGTGGAGGTGAACCCGGAGGACTGCGCCGAGCTCGCCCGGCTGGGCCTGCCGCACCAGCGGGTGGACGGGCGGACGCTGCCGTTTCCGGACGGAGCCTTCGCCTCGGCGCTCTGCCTGGAGGTGCTGGAGCACGTCGAAGAGCCCCGCGCCTTCCTGCGGGAGATCGCCCGGGTGGCGCCGGCGCAGCTGATCGTCTCGGTCCCGAACTGCGAGCTCCTCGGCTACCTTTGGGACCACCTTGCGACCCCGTGGCACATGCTGGAAGCGAGCCACGTCAACTTCTTCACCCGCTGGAGCCTCGGCGCCCTGCTGCGCGAGTTCTGGCCGGAGGTCGAGGTGGGCTTCCACACCCTCTACCCGCTGCGTACCCCCGAGGGTAACACGCTGCACTACAATCTCCTCGCGTGCGCCCGCCGGCCGGACGTGCCGGCGGCGCCGGCGACCTGACGCCGATTGTTAGCTTGAGCCCCGGCGGGGTTCGTTTCCCCTCGGGGCAACTCCGTGACGCCGTCCCTGTTCCGCGCCGCCTACGGCGTCTGCCTGTTTCTGGTCATCATCGCCGCCAAGTGGGCGACCTTCGACCGTTTCGGCTCGCCGATGCCGGATTGGGACCAATGGGACGCCGAGGCCTCAGCGCTGCTAGTGCCGTGGCTGGAAGGGGACCCGGCATTCCTCGGCCACCTCTTTGCGGCTCACAACGAGCACCGGGTCGTCCTGACCAAGCTGCAGGCGTTGGCGCTGACGGCGGCGAATGGCCAGTGGGACGCACGGTTGGAGGGGGTGGTCAACGCGCTACTGCACGGCCTGGTGGCGTGGGGCCTGTGGGGTTTGGCAGCCCGGCGCTGGGCGGGCTGGCCGCTGGCCTGCTTCTGGGGGGTGCTGGCGGTGTGCTTCGGCCTGCCGCTGGGCTGGCAAAACGTCCTCGGCGGCTTCCACTCGCAGCAGTATTGGCTGCTGGGCCTGTCGGTCGCGACGGTGGCGCTGCTGCCCTTCGCGCGGGCGGGGAGCGGGCGGTGGTGGGCAGGGGCGACCGCGGCGGCGCTGGCGCTTTTCTCGATGGGTTCGGGCCTGCTGGCGGCCGCGGCGGCGGGAATGCTCGTGGCCGTGCGCTGGGCGCCGGGAGGCGCCGCGGCCCGGGATGCCGTCGCCACGCTGGCCGTGATTGCCGTGGTGGTGGGCGCGGGGTTCCTGCTGCGCGTGGAGGTTCCGTGGCACCAGGAGATGAAGGTGCCCACCGCGGCAGACTTCCTCGCCAGCATCGCGCACAGCCTGCAGTGGCCGTGGCGGGAACAAGATTGGGCGGCCGTCGCGCTCTGGCTGCCCTGGGCCCTGGTCGCGCTGGGCCGGCTGCGCCCCCCCACCCCAGGGAAAACCGCGGGGCCGCGGGATAATCACGCGCTGCTCGTGGCGGGTCTCGGGGGCTGGGTGCTCCTGCAGGTCGCCGCCACCGCCTACGCGCGCGGTGCCGGCGGCGGCTACCCGGCCTCCCGGTATATGGACACCCTGGCCTTGGGCGTGGTGGCCAACGCCCTCGCGCTGCTGCACCTTCACGCCGGCGCCCGGCCGCACCTCGTCCGCGGCCTCGGGTTGCTGTGGTTGGGGCTCCTCGCCGCCGGCCTGCCGCCGCTGGTGCGCGACACCTTCGGGAGCGACCTCCGCGACGCGAGCACCTACTACCGGAAGGCGGAGGGCTACCTGCGCCGCTACCTTGCCACCGGCGACGTGGACCACCTCATCCCGCCCGACATTCCCTACCCCAGCGTCGAGGGCCTCGTCGATCGCCTGACCATCCCCGGCCTTCGGGCCCTCCTCCCGGTGCCGCTACGGACCCCGCTCGCGCTGCTCCCGCGGGATCCCGAGGAAGGCGTCTTCCGCGTTAATGACGCCCGGGGCTGGATAACCCCCGACGCCCCGCGAAGGGGTCTGGCGCCGGGGACGCCGGCGTTGGACTACGGGGTCACCTGGGGCAGCCACGGATTGGAGGGGGCGGCGGCGCGGGGGACGTGGCGGAGCGGGGTGCTGCCTGCGCCGGGGCTCCGCTGGCTGCGGTTCGAAACGGCGGGGCATCCCGGGGCGCCGGGGGTGGCGCTCGAGTTGCGCGCGGCGGACGACGACCGCGTGCTGGGGTTGGTCGTCCCGTCGCGCGAGCCCGGCGAGAGCTGGCGGGCGGCCTACGTGCGGGCGCCGGCCGTGCCCTACCGGGTGGTGGCCCGCGACGACGCGGAACGTCACTGGCTGGCCTTCAGCGGGCCGGTGGAGATGGGCGGACTTTCCCACGCGGCCTGGCAGGCCACCAAACACGCCGGCACCCTGCTCGCGACCGCGCTGGCGGCGAGCCTCGCGTTGGCTCTCGCCGCGCTGGTCCGCCGCCGGCGGCCGGCCGGTTAAAGCCTTGTCGCGGACCCCTCGCCGGGAAGAACCTTCGCCCCCGATGAGATTCCTGACCCTGCCGGCACTGCTGGCGGCCGCTCTGCTGAGTGCGGCCGTGGCGCTGCCGCTGCTGCCCGCGGCCCGGATGGGCGGGGATCGCTTCGCGCTGGAGCTGGGCTACACCGCGCCCGCGGCGGCGAGCGTCCAGGTCTACCTCGATGACGGCGCGGGCTACCGGGACGCCCTGCAGGCGCAGGCGGCGTTGCCGGCCGCGGCGGAGCCGGCCGTCCTCCTGCTCCCCTTGCCGGCCGGGACCTACCGCAGCCTCCGCCTGGATCCGCCGGAAGGAGGAAGGGAACTGACCCTGCGCTCGGCGCGCGTCCGCACCCGCGCGGGCCGCACCCTCGCCGAAATCCCGCTGGCGGGCTGGCGGGCCGGCCAGCAGATCTCCGCGCTCACCCCGACACCCGCGGGCCTGCTGGTGCGGTCCCAGCCGGGCGGGGAGGACCCGCAGCTCCTGCACGATTTCCCGGCGCCGGTGGCGGTGGGGCTAAGCTGGCGGGACTATGCGGGGGAGCTGCTGCCGATCCAGTTGCCGATCCTGGCCGCGCTGGCGCTGATCCTCTTCCTGCTGGATCGCCTCGCCGGGCCCCGGACACGGGCCGCGGCGCGCCTTGCGGCCCTCGCGCCCGGGACCCGCGTCGCCCTCACCGCGGCCGTCGCGGTGGTGGCGAGCGCGTACCCGGTCGTGTTCCTCGGCAAGAGCCACGTGTCGCCGAACCTCGGGACGACGCTCCTCTACGGCGAGTTCCCGACCCTGCCGGGCGACCGGTCGGCGGAGACGACGGACGTGAAGCTGTCGGACATCGGCGCCGTGATGTGGCAGCACGTGCCCTTCTCGATGATGCAGCGGCGGGCGCTGCTCGAGGGAGAGCTCCCGTTGTGGAACCGTTACAACGCGATGGGCGTGCCGCTGCTCGGCCAGGGGCAGTCGATGTTCGGTGACCCGCTGCACCTGCTGGTCGTGGCGGCGGACGGGGCCGCGTGGGCGTGGGACGCGAAGTACCTGCTCGCGAAGTGGCTGTTGGCGTTGGGTCTGGGCCTGACCGTGCTCGCGCTGACGCGGCCGGGGCCGGCGACCGCGGCGGTGCTCGTGGCGGCGGCGGCGCCGTTTCTCGGATTCTTCCTGTACCGCTTGAACCATCCGGCCTTCTTCAGCCTCTGCTATGCGCCGTGGCCGCTGTATTGCCTCGTGCGCATCGCGCTCCTCGATCCTGCGCGGGACGGGGTGGCGGCCTGCCATCGCGGCACGCGCCGGTGGGCGTTGGCCCTGCTGGGGACCAACCTCGCGCTGATGTGCAGCGGCACGGTGAAGGAGGCCTATATGCTGCTGGTGAGCGTGAACCTGGCGGGCGCCGGGGTGGTGCTGGCCGGGAATGGGGACGGGCGGAGCCGCCTCGGCCGGCTGGGCACCCTGGCCTGGTACGGCGGCCTCTTCGCGCTGCTCACGGCGCCGATCTGGGGCACGTTCCTCGGCTCCCTCGCCAACGCCTACACCGGCTACAACGAGGCGAGCGCCTACCAGCTCCAGCCCTCCCTGCTGCTCGGGCTGTTCGACGAGGCATTTTACCGGCCGCTGCTGACCAAGGACCAGGTGTTCGGCCCGTCGCTCAACTTCCTGCTGCTGCTCGGCGTCTTGTACTACCTCGCGACGTTGCGGGAGCAATTCACCCGGCCGATCGCGATCGCGCTGGGTGCGGCCTGCCTGCCGCCGCTGGCGCTGGCGTTCGGCCTGGTGCCGCCGGCGTGGATCGTGACCGTGCCGTTCCTCCGCAACGTGGCCCATCTCGACAACACGTTCTCCTGCGTGCTGATCGTGCTCGGCGCGGTGCTCGCGGGGCTGGGGTTCGCCGCCGCCGGCCGGCGCCTCGGTACCCGCGAGGGGCGCGCGGACCTCGGCCTCGCCGCCCTCCTGCTGTTCGCGCTGGTGTTCGCGTGGATCGCGTTCCGCCAGGCCTCCCACCGCGTGATCTTCGGGCCGACCTTCACCGTCCACCCGCCGGGCCAGGTGCTCGCGGTGAACCCGTTCCTCTGGAGCTACCTCGCGAGCCTGCTCGCCGCGGCGTTGCTCCTAGCGTGCACCGCCCGCCGGGCGGCCGTGAGTGGCTGGACCTCCGCCCGGGCCCTGGTGGCGGTCACCTGCGTGCTCGTGCTCGTTTGGCGGCACGGCCTGCACGCGGCCGCGGTGGGCTTCAATGACTTCACCGCCCAGCCAACGCCGCGGGCGGACTTCCATGCGCGTTCCCCGGCGATCGAGCACCTGCGCGCTGCGCAGGCCCGGGAGCCCGGCCGCGTGTTCGGTTTCCAGTCGCACCTCTTCCCCGGCTGGACCGGCGTCTACGGCCTAGAGGGGGTGCACGGGCCCGACGCCCTGGTGAACCCGGCGCTGCGCGACCTGCTGGGGGCCAGCGGCGTGGAGCGCCAGTGGGACTGGCGCCTGTACGCGGAGGCGAAGGACGCAGGCGCGGTCCGGCCATTCCTGGACGCGCTTAACGTGCGGCACTACGTGGACCGCGGGGGCGACGCGCGGGCGCTGGTCGCCCACCTCCGCCCCGAGCTCGCAGCGGACTTGAAGGTTTACGCCAGCCCGACGGCGTGGCCGCGCGCGTTCTTCAGCCCGGAGGTGCTCGAGTACCAGGGGGCACCGGAACTGGTGGCGCGGATCCGCGGCAGTGCGGGGCGGCCCTTCGCGGCGGTGGAACGGAGTGACGGGGCGGCGGTCGCGGCGGTGGCGAAGGTCGCGCGGGCGACCGGCGCGGCGCCCGCGGAGCCGGCGAGCCACTACCAACTGGGGCCCAACGCCACCTCGTTCCTCGTGCGCGCGCGGCAGCCCGGCGTCGTGGTCCTCACGGAGGCCAACTGGCCCCGTGACTTCCGGGCCACGGTCAACGACCGCGCCACCCCGGTGATCCGCGTGAACCACGCCTTCCTCGGCCTCGTCCTCGACGGTCCGGGCGAGTACCGCGTCACCTTCCGCCACTGGCCGCGGGACCTCTCGCGCAACCTCAGCCTCTGCCTGCTCGGCGCCCTGCTGCTCGTGGGCACCGTCTGGCTCGGCCGCCGCGGTCCCGCGGCTCCCGCCCGATGAAAGCCCCCGCCTGCCGCGCCTGCGGCTCCCTCCGCACCCGCCTCCGCGGCACTCGCATCGGCCGCACCCGCCCGACGGAGTTCTCGTTCCACGACTGCACGGACTGCGGCCTACTGTTCGTTGAGCCTTTCGCGGGATTCGAACTCTACGACGACGCCTACTACCGCGGTAAGGGCCCGGATCCGTTCGTGGATTACGAGACGGAGTACCGCGACTGGCGGGCGACCGACCGCCGGCTGGAGTTGGCCGACTTGCACCGCCTCGCCGCGGAACACCTGCGCAAAGACGCCCGCCCGGGAGCGGTGCGCTGGCTGGACTTTGGCTGCGGCGCCGGCGCGCTGCTCAAATACCTGCGGGATCAGGGCACCGTCGCGGGCCGCCCACTGCAACTCGCCGGCCACGACGTCGGCTCCTACGCGAACCTGCTCCGCGAACGCGACGGCTTCCAGATCCTCGGGCTCGAGGCGATCGCGGCGGAGGCACCGGGCACGTACGACGTTGTGAGCATGATCGAGGTCATCGAGCACTTGCCGGAACCACTCGCGCCCATCCGCGCCATCACGCGTCTGCTCCGGCCGGGCGGGCTGCTGTTGCTGACGACGGGCAACCTCGATTGCCCGGTCGCCCGCCGCCAGGGCCTTGAATTCGGCTACTGCGTGCCCGAGATCCACGTGAGCCTGTTCAACCCCGCGGCGCTGGGCCGCCTCTACCGGACCGCGGGCCTCGAGCCGATCAACCTTCGTTACCGGGACACCGTGCGCTTCAAGGCCCTCAAGAATCTCCGCTTCCGCCCCGGGCTCCGGTTCGCCGCCCGCGCCCTCCTCACCCTGCCCCCCGTCGTACGGCTGATCGACAACCTCTACGGGGTCTCCGCGATGCCCTGCGCGGTCAAACCGGCCACCACCCCCTGAACGCGATGCGTCCCGCACCCTTTCCCCCGCTCCCGGGCGGCGTCCTCTCGGTGATCGTGCCCATCTACAATGAGGCGGCCACGGTGGGCGCCGCGCTCGACGCGATCCTCGCCAAGGAGATCCCGGGCTGGCGGCTGGAGATCATTCTGGTCGAGAGCAACTCCACCGACGGCACGCGCGACGCGGTGCTGGCGCGGCGGGACCACCCGCGCGTGCGGCTGATCCTCGAGGACCGGCCGCGCGGCAAGGGCCACGCCGTCCGGGCCGGGCTGGCGGCGGCGACCGGTGACGTCGTGCTGATCCAGGATGCGGATCTCGAGTACGACCTCGGCGACTACGAGATCCTGCTGGCGCCGCTCGCGGCGGGGCGGCAGACGTTCGTCCTCGGCTCGCGGCACGGCGAGGGCGGCTGGGCGATCCGCTCCTTCTCCGACCAGCCGCTGCAGGCGCTGCTGCTAAACGCCGCGCACTGGGGCTTCACCCTGCTGATCAACGTTTCCCTCGGCGTCTGGCTGCGGGACCCGTTCACGATGTACAAGGTGTTCCGCCGCGACTGCCTCGAGGGGCTGCGGTTCGAGTGCAACCGGTTCGACTTCGACTGGGAGCTGCTGATCAAGCTGATCCGCTCCGGGCACCGGCCGATCGAGATCCCGGTCAGCTACCACTCGCGCTCCTTCAAGCAGGGCAAGAAGATCGCGATGGTTCGCGACCCGCTGACCTGGCTGTGGGCGCTGGCCCGGTTCCGGTTCGCGCGCCTCTGAACCGACCGGCCGGATCCGCGATGTCCCCGCGCCTCTCGCTGCTCTTGGCGCTCGCCCTCGTCACGGCGCTGCTGTTCCGCGCGCGCGAGGCGCAGCGTCCGGAGGCGGCACGCGCGGGTCCGCCCGCAGAGGTCACCGGCCAGTTCACGGCGGACGGCGGCTGGTTCCCGGGCGAGCCGCTCCTGACGCGCGGGCCGGTCCGCGCCTGGGGCTCGTGGTCGGGGAACGACGATCATCGCGGGCGCCTCGACCTCGGGCCCTTTCCCGCCCCGGCGCGGCTACAACTCGCCGCCGGCGGCTACCCGGCGCGCGCGGGCAACCTGCTCGCAGTGGAACTGGCCGAGACCGGGGAACGACGGCCGGTGGAAACGGGGCCGGACATCGGGGAGCGCTGGCGCGTCATCCATTGGGAGACCCCGGTGGCCTGGCTGGGCCGACCCATCCGGATCGTGGCGATCGATGAGGCGACCGGGCCGGGAGGCTGGCTTGCGGTGACGGAGCCTTTGCGCGGCGGCCGGGGCGAGGGCGCCAACGCGCTGACCGTGACGCTCGCGGGCTTCGCGTGGAACGGGCTGCTCCTTTTCCTGCTCTGGCACACCGCGGTGGGCTGGCTCGGGCCGCGGGGCTGGTTCGCCCCGCATTGGCTGCCGTTGGCGGGAGCGGGGGCCGTCGCCGCGACGGCCTACGGCGTGTTCTGGGCCTACTTCGCGCACCCTTGGCTGGGCCGGATCGCAGCCGGAGGCCTACTCGCGGGAGCACTTGTCCTCGCCGCCCGCCGGGCCGCGCCCGCCCTCCCCCCGGAAGCGCGGCTCACCGCCCGCCTCGCCGCGCTGATCGGCTGCGGCTCGCTCGCGCTGCTTCACCTGTTCCCCTCGTTGCTGAGCTTCGATGACCTCGCGGCCAACCGTTTCCGGGAGCGGATGCCGTCGGACAACGTGCTGCCCTTCGACGTCGCGAGCCGCCTGCACGCGGGCCTGCCGCCGACCCATCCGCTCGCGCAATGGCAGTCGAGCGACCGCCCGCCCCTGCAAGCCGGCTGGGAGCTGCTGACGTGGGGCGCCGGCGAGCTGGCGGGGCTCGACGCCCGGACCGCGAGCGGCACGGCGGCGGTCTGGTTCCAGCTGCTGTGGGTGCCGGCGGCTTTCGGCCTGTTGCGCACCCTCGGCGTGCGCCCCACCCGCG
>Ga0194115_10004572_pt1 | contig 14806 bp, 17 predicted proteins | sample TA2MahsurfametaG_3_FD_148656 | JGI IMG/M metagenome (GOLD analysis project Ga0194115, IMG submission 148656) | Freshwater microbial communities from Lake Tanganyika, Tanzania - TA2015002 Mahale S4 surface | ecosystem: Environmental > Aquatic > Freshwater > Lake | place: Tanzania: Lake...
TCTTGAGTTTTTCTTTAATTGTTCCTATTGGTATCTGTTCCATAGTGTGATTGATCCTAGTCTTTGGGATTGTTCTTTGTCTAGGCACAATCGTATTTATATTGGAATAATCCCTATTTGCACAATCTTGGGGGATTGTTTTAGGACAGAAGTAGCCTAGCCTCAGATTCGGTAATTCCAAGCCGTTCTAGTAGGGCAGCCTTTTGTGCTGCCTTTGCTTCGGCTTCGGTTTTTCTTGCTGCGTCATTAACGGCATCTAATTCTATTTGAGCAATTTCCGCAGCTGTGGCATCTCTAACAATTTCCTCGCCAGTTTCGCAATTGACAATTTTTACCTGTGGTTTTGATTTGGTCATTTTATGATACTCCGTAAAGTAGCGCTGTTCCTGAAGTAAAGTTTCCTGTGTTCATTGTTAAAACTAAACTGGTTATAGCAGTTGTTTGATTGTAAAGAAACATATTATTTTTAGCAACGAAGTTTGTATCTGTTTGCCAATTTTTACCTAGCGAACAATTACTTGCCATTTTTTGAACTGAGGCATCTCCATAATTCCAAAATGTTGTTACGCTGTTAAATGTTGATGGACTGCCATTGTCAAAATAATGCGAAATATAAACAATGTCTGCATTGTAAGAAGCATTTGTTTCGCTTCCAAAAGTTTCCCACATATAATAACGATTTGCATTTGAGTCGCCATTAAATCTTACGCCTAATCTAGTTCCATCATCTACTTGCAAACAATTTAAAATTACAAGTTGCAAATGTTTATGTGTTGTTGGAATAGATGAAAGAGTTACTGATGCGCCTGACAATGTGGTTGTGCTAATTAAAGTCATACCACCACTTGCAGCAGCAGCCCACTTTAGGCCAGTTGCGGTAGAACTATCCGCTACAAGTATTTGGTCATTTGAGCCTACTGGAAGCCTAGTATCACTTGATCCATAGACATAAATGTCACCCTTTGTGGTAAGGGGTGAGGTAGCGCCTACCTGAATGTAATCGTAGAATATTGCCGCGCTTGCGCTAGTAAAGTATAGGATACCTGCATCATTCTGAGGCAAGATCAGGCTTCCTGCGGTAGCAACTGTGGCAGTTCCAGCAGTAACTGTGCAGGCTCCTGCGCCTAAGTTTTGAATGAATACAGTATCACCTGCTGCAAACAAACCTGTATTTACAGTTATTGTTGTTGAACCTGCTGCATTCATTGCAACTGTGGTTCCTGCGTCTGCTGCAACTAATACATAACTAGCAGTTTTAGCAGTAGCAGGGCCACCGCCCATTGCCGTTTCTTGCAGGCTAGTCATCTGGGCGGCGGTTAGAACCTGGCCCGTCGTGAAGGTTTGCTTTGCGATGATGTTCTCCTTTGATCAGTAACTTAGAATACCAGAACCAAGTTTACCCTGCGAGGTGGTGCTATTTAGGATAAAGGCTTGGATTAGAGGTTCTGAAGTTAGTATCTTTGTGGTAAATATGTTATTAGTAATATCGTGCTGAACGCCTTGAACAAATAGTTCCTTGGTGATCGTAGAACCACCTGGAACAGTTTTGGTTACATTGACTAAATCAAAGATTTCAAGATTTAGCCCAGCCACGATTTTTGAAACCGCGCTTGGATCATCGAGGTTTATAGTCATCGAGTCAATTCGATCAGTTGTATCTTTGCGAGCCACTAGTAGGGTTTGAGCCTGATCTAACGCCTCAGCATCAGTTTGAACCAAGATTCCATCTCGCTTGCCTGAGTGTAGGAAGTAGGTATCTATCGAGGTTTGATCGAAAACATTTTGGCTAGTTCCATTTAGGCGAGTAACTGTTACATCATTAACTAGCAAAGTATCATCGTTAGCAAATTCAATCTGATTATAGGTAATTCCCGAACCATCATCTGCAAATATAGTTGGAGTTTCATCGGCTTTTTTACTAATAGTATCTCTTGAGAAAAAGGTAGCGTTACCTTCAGCATCAATAAAGAAACCACCAAACTCTGAGGATTCTACTAATTGAATTGCATTTAATAAATCTCTATTAGAAGTTCCTGGGTCTGCTTGGAGTGTGCTATCGCCAGCATCTATATCTCTTTGAGATGAGGGCCAACTTACAACATCTAGTAAAGCATTCATTCTCGCTCCACTTAATTGTGGCGAGCCTGCTCCTGCAACTGTATCAATTAAAATTGAATTTAATAATCTAAAACCATCTACGCATTGTAAAGTGATTTTAGAGGTGTCCTCAACGCCTACTCCATAAGTGCTATTGTAGGCAGTGATGTAGCCTGAATAGAGATAGTAACGATCAGTTCCACCGCCATCATCGTAATCCGCATATATTCTAATTTTGCGAAGTGGTAGCAATTTGCCATAGTAGGGCGAGGAAACATTCTCGGCTGACCAATCGCCGTTATCATCGGCTAAAATTACTGTTGCAGTTCCTGCTTCAAATTTATTAAGGATTCGGTTTCTACCTCTGCGAATACTAATTTGTAAGGCAATATTTGAAACATCTACGACATCGCCTGGGGCATCTGCCAAGATACCTGTTCCAAGTGGAGTGGTTGGATCATCGAGTATTAGAGGGTTACCGAAGGCTGGGCCGTTGGCAAAGTCAATGGTTACACCGACAACTGGTAAACCTGGCATTACAAATCAACCACGCTGGCAGTTATTACTCTGCCTGAAGTTTGACCTGCTAAGATTCCATTTCTAACAAAGTCAGTTAAATCAGAGGCTGAGGTTACGCTGCCGTTTACAGTAACATTCACAGTAGTTCCCATTCCACCCATCTTGCTAAGTGGGATAACTGCTTCAGGGCCTGCCTCGCCAATTATTGCAGAGGTTGCCCTAGTTACAATTCCACCTTCTGCCATCTTAGGCACATTATCAAACTTAGATAAAAATTTACTTATATCTGTGTTTAAATTTTTTGTACTTTCTAAAGCAGTTTTATAGACAAAATCATTTATTTTAACATTGGTTGCCCTAACTGTTGTTAAGGCAGTAGTAAATTGTTGTGCGCTTGCAAGTGCCTTCAAATACTCATTCAACGCTTTAAGGGCTGCTTCCCAACCTTCGGCAGCAAGTAATCCTTCAAAATCCCAACCATCTATTTTAGGAACTTTTAGAACAGTTCCAACATATTTTATAACTTCAGCAGTTGTAATTCCCCACTTCTTAGCCAATGCCTCAACTTCAAAAGTAGTTAATTTATTATCTGAGATGGCAATTAAAATATCAGCGTAGCGTTGCGCTGCAATTCTAGTTCTTTCAGTTGCTTCAAAATTAGCAAGCAGTTGATCATACATTCTTTGCTGAGCAAGGTTTTGTTCTTTGAGAAGGTTTAATCTAACTGCCTCAAGTTGAATAGGGTCAGTTTCACTAGTAGGAACGACACCCATTGCCTTTAATTTATTTAGGGCTTCTGTGGTCGCAAGTTGCTTCTTTTGTTCGGCAGTTAATTTTGTAGTGTTAGTTACTATTTTGCCAACACTAGTTGCAACTACACCTGCGGTTTTAGCACCCTGCTTGCCATAAGTTCTACCCCAAAGTTTTTCATTCTTACGCAAGACATCGCCTGTGTTTTTAATTTCATCAGTATTTTTAGTAAGTGCTTTAAAGGTGATTAAGGCGGCGGTTGTAAATGTTGCAATCGCCGCCGCTGCTGCTACGGCTGAGGCTCCACCTGTGGCAAATGCGGTAGCAGTTCCTGCTGCGGTGGCTGCCGCCGCCTGCCTGCCAAAGGCAGCAGTTAAAGTATTTATAACAGTTGTAAGAGCAATTACTCCTGCATAAACTTTAGTGGCTGCAAAGGTGGTAACTAGCAAGGCTGAAAGAACTTTAATAGTGCCAAGGTTGCGTTGAATAGAATCAAAAAGATTAAATATTTGCGTAATTAATAATGGTATTTTTTGCAAAATTGTATTTAATCCAGCAACTAATTGATCTTTATTTGCATCAATCCAAGCCTGTAATTTAGGTAAAACCTCGGTTGATAGTGTGATTGCAAATTGTTCTAAAACTGGAATTAAAGCGTAACCTAATTGATCCAAAATTTGATTAAATGCAAGATTTAATTTATTAATTCTAAACTCAAAAGTTTCTGCTCTTTTTTCCGCTTGCCCACCAAAAGTTTTAGCAAGTGATTCTAAGATAGCATCTAAATCTTTTGATTTAACCGCTGCTGCATCAAGCGGTACGCCAAGCCTAGTAAGTGCGCCTACATTACCACCAATGGCTTTTGCTAAGGCTAATGAAACTGAGCCTAAATCTTTTGTAGTACCAGCCGAAATATCAAGGGCTAATCCCTGTATTCTTTGAGCAGTTCCTAAATCTTTGGTTGCTTGAGTTAATATTTGTAATGAAGGAATTAATTCTTTATTATCAACACCAATCAATAATTCTAATTTATCTAAATATTTAACAGTGGAAGCAATTGCCTCATCTGTTGCACCAGTTACATTGCGAAGGGCGGTTGCTAATGCTACCTGTTGTTTCTGATCCTCCATTGCACCCTGAACTGCATCTTTGCCAACTTTGATGGCGAACGCACCAACAGCAGCACCTGCTGCGGCAAATGCCAATGCTGTTCGCTTGGCAAACTTATCAAAATCTTTCCCAAGTTTAGTTATATCTTTTTGAGCCTGCTTTGAACCTTTGGCAGAGTACTGCGTAATAATGCGAGCAATTATTGCGCCAGTTGCCATTTTAACTCCTACTGTTTAAATTGTTTTGTAATGTTTTTTTAGCATCCTCTAGGGCTGCTGCAACTCGCCTTTGAATTGCCTCTTTATCTTTATCAACCACTGCCCAAATAAGGCGTGAGGCTTTTCCAAATGAGTTACTTAAATATCTAATAAATTGATTTCGTGATGCGTTACCGCGCCTGCCTGCAACTTCAAATATTGCACCAGCAGGGTCTTTATTAATTAAAGCACCAGCGCTGGTAGTGAAATCACCACGAACTTTACCCTGCGCACGGCTTTTGGTTATGCCTGCCTGAATTGCGCCAACATCCCAGGCTGGCCAGCCAGCGCCACCGCGAGTTCTTGGATTAGTGGCTGGAGTTTTGCGCCAGCCCCGCATCGGTGTTCCATAGACAGGATTAGTAAATTGAACAACTAGATTATCTGCTTTTCGTTCAGCACTAGTTAGTTCATCATTAATTACTTTATTAAACTTCTTGGCTGCCGCCTTATCAAATTGTTTTAAAGCATCCATAGTTTCTTTAATACCAGTTAAAACAATAACTTCATCGGCCATATTTATTTGCCTTTGCTTTTTCTTTTAGATAGGCGAGCATCGCTTCTAAGATGCCGTCGGGAGCATCTAGTAAATCATTAGGTGACAATCCAAACTCCACCGCAAGAGTTGCTACTGTAAAAGTTAGACTGTCGCGGTGGATTCTGAATTTGGGTCTGAAATCATTTCAACAGACTCAAGTGTATCTAAAAATTCAGGGCCAAAGGGTTTTACAACTCGCCCATTATCTTTAAGAGATTGCCAAGCCAGAAAATAAATATGTTCCATTTTCTGATCCTCAGCAAATAACTTCGCCAAACCCTTCCCGAACTTTTGTTCAAAAGCAACGATGGTGCGTGGGCGTAATGAAAACACGCTATCTACACCATCATTGGTTTTGATCTTTAGTGATAAGCCATCCATTTTATTTCCCCCTAGTTAGTTATGATGTTGCTTTTGTTATTGCACCTGATATTGGCCAGGTTACACTCGCTGTTGCTAGTTCACCGACGGCACCTGAAAGTGGCTGCCATTCTGCGACTAGCGCATTAAATGAATATGACGGATTTGTTGCTGAAGTAGAACCTGCGACTGGTTTTACAATTACCGCAGCAGAAGTTCCAATTGTTGGATAAATAATTGATTCAAGAAGTCCAGAAGCATAATCCTGGAAGAATTCAATTGTTACCTGATTATCGGCTAATCCTGCAACTCTAGTTCTTGCAGTGTTTCCGAATGAAGTTGTATCAACAACATCTAGTGATGTGCTTAGTGTTATTGAACTTATAAAACTCGATATATCACTGCTTGCAAAGGTAACTGAAGCGTTATTTAGTACTAGTCTAGCCATTATGAAGTCGCCTTTGTGATTGCTCCTGAGATTGGCCAGGTAACAGATGCAGTGGCTAGTTCTCCAATTGCGCCTGAAAGTGGTTGCCATTCTGCGACAAGAGCAGAGAATGTATAGGATGGATTTGTTGCAGATACTGTGGTGTCAACTGGAATAACTACAACAGTTGTTGCAGTTCCAATTAACGGATAAATTGTTTGTTCAACATTTGATGTTGCAAAGTCCTGATGAAATTCAAGAGTTACAGAATTATCTGCCAAACCAGCAACTCGGCTTCTTGCTGCTGTTGATGAAAATCCTGTTGTATCTACAACATCAGAACTAGTGCTTAGGGTAACGCTAGCAATATGATCAGATAAATTCACTGAATTTATTGTGATCTTTGCATTAGTTAAAACGAGTCTTGCCATTATTTATCGGCTCCTTCTTGGATTACTGGTTTGGTTGTTCCCCCAGTTGCCTTAATGTGGTTACCTTCTATCAATGCTTCGATATTGGCACCTGCACTAAGCAATTCTTTTTCGGTGATTGATTCACCCTTTTTTTTATTACAAACCTCAACTTCTGAGGTAATTATATAAGACATTTTTCTCCTTATCCATAAAGTGTGATTCGGTATCTATAAGATAAAAATAAAGAACCAGCAGAATCATAAGTTCCACCCTCGGCACTGATAACTCTAAGTGTATTTACTGCTCCACCTAAAGTTCTATCACCTTCAATTGCTGCCTTAATTGAGCCAGCCCCTGATCCTGCTAGAAAAGCATCTAACTTATCTTGGGCTACTCTTTCTGATATGCGTTGCACAATTACTAGCACATCGCAGTTTGCTTGATCTAAACCTCTTGCGTTGTTCAAATCAAAGGTGAGGTCTAATTGCCCAACAATTGCTGCTGGTGGCGTTACTGTATCTGGAATTAAATCATAAACTCTAAGACCATTTATTGTTTGTAAGCGGGTTTTTAAACCATCTCTAACATCACTTGGAATCACTTAGCCAAGCCGCCGTTCTTGCGGAATGGGCGCAGTAATACTTCAACATCAGCATCAAGCCTAGAATACAATCTAACAGTTCCCATTTCAGGGCTACCCGCAATTCCAAATGGCGATTGTCTTCGACCAAATAAGCGCGATGATTGGATTATGGTTGCTATATTAACTTCAGGCGGTGTTGCTGAATATCCCCAAACACCTTTTACTCTTAGCGATTGAGGCAATTGATAAGGAAAGATATAACTGCCAATTGCTAGAACTCTATTGTAAGGCCAGGATTTAATTGGATTGTTAATTGGCTCGACCATATAATCACTAGTTCCCCAAACAGTTTCATAAGTGAAATCGAAGTTATCATCAGTAGCAATTTCACTAACATAAGTTATATCATCGATGTTTACTGTATAAGGATCAAGTGGAGTGTAATAGCGAGTTACTGGCGAACCAACGCTACCATTAACATAAAAGAAACGCTCGGTATAATCATCGATCATCCTACTAGCCGAAGTAACTGCTGCCTCTAAAGCAGTATCATCAACTGAATCAGTTATGTTTAAAGATGCTTTTAACTCAGCAAGTGTGCAGTATCCATTAGTTATTGCCACGCTTTATCCTTCTTTCAACTTTAGGTAAAATCGCTCTTTCAAGTTCAGGCTCGGCAGTGGCCGTTTCCTTGGGTTTTATTCTTTTCTTAAAAATCTTTTTTAATGTTTCCATAATTTATGATGCCTATCATCTAGCCAATAAGATTTTTGATGAGGCAAAATTGCGCCTGTGTTTACATAAATTGGAAATCCTAATGATCGGATGCGACGACTAAAAAGCAAATCCTCACTAATCCAATTTCCATTTATAGGCCCATCCCAAAACCAACACCAATTTTTTCCCATATTTGGATCAGCAGTTTCACGCATTTTTTCTAATACGCTGCGATGAATTAATAAACATCCAGTACCTGCTGCATCTATCTCGAAAACTCTATTTTCATCATATTTGTAAAGAGGTAAGAATCCCTCTGGTGCATCTTGAAATATTGCTGGCACAGGTTTTGGATATTCGCTAGTATCATCATTAAATGCGGCAAATACTAATCCTGCTACAACTGGCCGTTCTAAATCGTGGGCTGTATCAATCAACTTATCAAAAGTTGCAACCCCTAATTGTTGATCGCTGTCCACCATCAAAAGCCAGTCAGATTTTGTGCTATCTAAAAATTGTTTTACTATTTGATTACGAATTTTAGAAAGTAAACCTGAGCCTTTAACTCTAATGAAAGGCCCTAATCTTGACGATCTTGATTGGGCTAATTGAATCAAGGTATAGGCAAATGAACCATTTATTTGACCTGAATCGCAAGAGCCAATTGATACTTTATGTGCAACTTTCATAGTTCCCCCGAACTACTTAGGAGTTTAGGTGGTTTAATCGGGGGATTTAAACCACCTAAACAGTTCTTAATTATTCTAAAGTTTTTACTCTAGAATGCAGGTGAAACCAAACCAGTGCCTGAAATTATTGAGGCTGCTTTGGCATAGCGTTCTGCGGTGAATGCGGCATAGCCGTAAACAACTGTTTTTACAGTTAGAGAACCAGCATTTGTCGCCTCGAATCGAAGTGAGAATGGTGCGCCTGGTTGCTCAAATAAATGCATTTCGCGAGAATCAACTAAGTAGATTTCATCTTGGTTGGTTGAAGCGCCATAGTTAGTTGCAACTGAGGCATCTGAAATAATTGGCAATCCAAGTAATTGATAACCTGAGTTTGCATATTGCGCAACGCCTGAACCAGTTGAAACTGCATTCACTGGTGAGCCAGCAGCAGGAACTACTAATGGGCGATTTGAACCATCAACACCTGCTAGCAAGAATGCTAGACGGCGTGGGTGCATAATCCAGTGTGTTGGAGTTGTAAATACATTACTCTGAACTTGTTGCAGTGCGTCGGCCAACTTTGGATATAACAATGCAACAGTTGGAGTTGTTGCAGTGAAGGTGATTGCGTTTCCACCAGAGGCACGAATACCCTTGATAGTTCCAGCGGTTCCTGCACCATTGATAATTCCTGAGTTCAATGTGGTGTGCCATGAACGAACTAGATCAGCAATTACAAATGAATCAATACCTGTTCCACGCTCAATTGCTTGGCGTGATAGGTCTTGCTGACCAGCGATAGTACGCACATTTACAGTCAGCAATGTGTCATCAGCATCTGTTTCAGAAACGGCTGTATTTTGTGTTTCTTGAATTGCTGTTGAGGTTCCAGTTGTCATGCGAGATATATTAAGAGTCATTCCGCTTGGTGGCAATGCCAACTTATTAGTTGCAAAATCTGCGGTTGGTCGCCCAGCCCTGGCTAGAGTTGCTGCTAAATTTGTAAGATAAAGTGGAACCACTAAACCTTCAAAGTTTGTGGTATCACCATCACGGCGCTCCATGGCTTCCTCTCGCATGTGGCGAGCGAGGCGATCTTGCGCTGCGAAATCTTGCTTGAATTGAGCATTGTAAGCATCTTTAATAAATGATGCTTTTGAATTTGGTGTGTAGGTGCGTTCCTCATTTGTTACTTTTGCACCACCGACTTTTGGCATTGCTACTTCTGCAACTGCTGCACGAACTTCGGCAACTTTTGCATCAGCATCTGCCTGAGCCTTTAAGTTTTCAATCTTTGAATCTAGTGAGCGTGATTCTGCAACTAGGGCATCCACCTTAGTTGTTTCCTCAGCAGTTAGATCGGTGCGATTCTCTGCGGCTACTGCCTCAAGAATTGCATCCATCTCTGCCTTCACTGCATCACGGCGTTCAATTACTTTGTCTAAATAAGACATTAATTTAACTCCTTGGTTAGTTGAATTTTGAGGTGGTGGCGATACCTGTGCGGCGCATAAAGGGTGCGCAGTTCGCTCCGACTTCATCTGTTGTATTTTTACAACAGAAATTTATTTTGTGTTATTAATTATTGCTTTGGCTAGGCGCAAAGATATTTTGCGACTTGCATCCTCTGATGGTTCTTTAAGAGGTGGAATACTTCTTAATTCACTTCTTTTGTGACCAACTAAAGTTTCAGTTGCCACATAACCATCCCTAAGTTTTCTGTAAAGTCTAATTAAAACTGCTGGATCATCATCCTCGGCAGTAATAGTAAAGGTTGAATCAGGTATATTTAAAACACCTGTTCGCAACACACGAACAATTCTGCCTCTTGCAGTTCCGCCACTTGAATCCCATTCAACAAAATCACCAACTACATCTGTGGCACGAACACTACTATCCTCATCGTCCTCATCATCCATATCATAAGGATCATACTTAGATGTTTCTGCATTGCCCACAATTGCTTCAAGTGCTGATTTGACTTCCTCGATGTAGTCGTAACCTTCTGAAATTTGTTGTAAGGCTGCTTTTAATGCAATTAATGAATCACCAGTTACCTCTCGGCCTTCTTTAATTGCTGATAAGGTTTGCTTAAGTTGTTCCCTTGCCTCAACAGTCGTGTTTGGATAGGCTGGATAAGTTACTACTGATACATCGCCATCGGCTAATGAAACTTCAGTTAAAACTCTGCGGCTACGATCATCGCTCCACTTTTGACGAATAACTCTAAAACCGAAACTCATTTGATCTACATCGCCACGCTCCACTAATTTGTAAATATCTCTTGCCTCAGTTGTATCTGCTAACTCTGCTTCAAAAAATAATCCACGATCATCCTCATTTAATTTTAAGGTGCCGTTCTTTGATCGTGCTAATGGCAAGCCTTCGTGATTAATAAGTAAGCGCACATCTGGAGTTTCAGTTAGTGTTTTGCGAAATGCTCCTGGTGCGATTGATTCTTTAAATGGTAGTGGCACACTTGATTCATTAAATACAGCAGCGTAACCAGCAAGGCGCATTGTGCCATCCTCTGCTGCTCTTGCTTGCACATCTTTTACTGTATAAGTGCGGCGTTCAATCTTTTTCATTTTTCTCCTTGATTCTGCTTCTGCGTTAAGAGCATCAATTTTGCGTTGCGCCCATTTCTGCGCTCTATCTGAAAAATTGCTATCCCCACCCCAAAGAAGCCAAGCAACTAAGCCTGCTCCTGGATAACCTGGATCGGATGGATTTCTATTTGATGGCGCTTTGCCATCTACCTGATGGCGAGCAAACCAAGGTGCCATCTTTCTAACTTTTGGTTCTGTTATTTTTCCAGCAGCCATATCTCTTGCTGCTGCAATGGTGGCTGGCATTAATCCATCGCCCCCAAAACCTTCACTGTAATACTTAAGCCCACGCTTTGCGTTAGCACTAATAAATGAAGGAACAGTTAAGTCAACTTGCCTATTTGCTTCCTCTGCTTGCCAGGCATTGCAGTAATAAGCACCATCAACATAATCTAACCATTTTTCACACCAAGCCTTAGTGCCAGCATCGTTTTTCTTTTCCTCATTGTAAAAGTAACAATTACCGCAGGCACGACCTGCTGGCACATCATCTGCTAAGGCTGGTCTATAATTATCAGGCAAGGCACGATTAGAAACTTCGCCACCTGGCTCCATACCTTCAGCAATTGAAACTGCAACCATTTGATCTATTGCATCTTGCTTCGAAGTATGGCAGCCAATGGTTGTGTAGGAACCATCAGATTCCTCTTTTACAGTTGCCCAACCTTGGCAATCACTTTGCTTATCAGATATTAAATATGGCATAGGTTCCTATTGTTTATCATCATTTCTAGTACTCTTGACTTCATAAACTCCGCTTGGATCGCCTGGATCAATTGATGCGACCTGTTGCAACTGGCTACTTGGAACTCCAGTGTGTTTCATCTTTGGCAATCCGACGGCGGCATTAACTGCGGCAGGATCGAAACCAACTTGAATAAGTTGAGCAGCGATTTCAGTTCTTAACTTCAAACCAACATCTTTAGCATCGGCTGCATCAATGTTTTGTAGAGGAACTCTGTATTGATCGCCTGCCTCACCTAGCGGTGACAAATCCTCAACTGCACGAACATCATTTAGGCTCAAGAAACCTTCACGCAAACCTTTTGTGTAGGCATCGTAGCGCTCAATAGTTGTACCACGCAGAAGCGCATCAAGATTAAATTTAACAAAGCCATCTTGCTCAGGCAGTAGTGATGAAAGTGCCTGCTCAATTCTTTCTAGCAACGGGCGAAGTGAGTGTTGTACAAATGAAAGGTTCTGCGCTTCAACACTAGCAAAACTCATCGCACCTGCTACTGGGTGACCTAATAATGAAATCGGAACTCGGAACAATCTTGCGACTTCCTCTAAACCAAAGCGACGGCTATCTAGTAGTTGAGCGTCTTGAGCATTTAGTGAAAGTGGTTTAAATGCTGCACCGCCTGTAAGTACGCCGATCTTTCCTGCTCGATACGGCCCTGAGTGAGTGATATTCCAATCCCTGCCAATATTAGTTGCTTGCTCCTCAGTTAATTCTCCTGGTACTTCAATAATTCCGCCAGGATTTGCAGCGTTGCCAAAGTAAGAAGCGGCATAAGTATCGGCTGCCATAACTGCGCCAAGAGTGATTCTTGCTGCTTCAATTGGGCCTAAGCCATAGAAAGAACCAGGAAGTTTAAATAATGGAATATGCAGTAACTCATTTGGAGTAAGAGTCATTACTTTCTGATTGTAATCTTGAGTATAAACTCCACCTGCTGGATCATATTCTTTTATAGTTACTTCATACACTAAAGGTTCATTAGGAGTTTTTCTAAGGATTCTAACTGACTCAGGATTGATACAATAAAGTTCTACAACCTCACCTATATTATCACGAACTGTGAGAATGTAGGCATTACCTCTTAGATTTAATGAAGCAAGAACTTGTTCTAAAAATTCCATTCGGGTTGATTCGCCATTTGGTTTATTCACCCATACTGGAACATCTCCATAAACTGCGGCATAAGAAATTCGATTACGGCCTCTGCGAACATAGGCACCCATTGGCAATGATGAAATTGTATCGCCTAACAAACGAACGCAAGCATAAACTGTACTCATTCGAATAGCAGTTTCAGATGAAACTACAACTCCTGCTGGAGAACTATATGCAGGTCTGCCTGGAACTAATGGCTCAACGAATTGATTTGTTGCTCGCTTCTCTCCAGCCTGGCGCAATGCTCTTGATAAATTCATTAATTACCTTTTTCTGTAATCCATACTAGAAAACTCCCAAGCACGATTAGCGCGGCTGGAATTGAAATAATTGCTAAACCTGTTGTTACACAGATAACCCCTGCTACTTCAACGAACAAAGTAGGATTTATTTTTTTCATTATGCCCCCTTAGACTTGAATAGAAAAATATCTAGTAACAGGCGCTTTAGGTTCAGGCGGCTGAGTGGCTCGGTCATAACCAAAGATCGCAGCCACAGCCGCATCTACCTTGCGACGGCTAGAAGCCTTAGCAACCATTACTCCTCTTGAGGATTGTTTGGTAACGCAGTTTGAGATGTGGCGGGCCAGGCGCTCATCACCATCGTGAGTAAATGATCTATTAACGACGGCTTCATAAAACTTTTGTGTTGCAGGTACCATTCGTTCCGCCGAGTTTGGATAACTAACAACTGGTAAGCCGTTTTCATCAAGCACCATGAAGGTTCGTTGCCATCTTGCTGGGTCGAATACGACTTCTCTAACTTGGAATCTTGAATCTCGATAGACATCGATTATAGTTTTTTCAACTTCAGCAACTGGCACAAACCAACCCTGCTCTGCATCTATCGGCTTCTCCCAAATTCCAACAACTTTTAAATGTGGTTTCTCTCCACCTAAAAACCAAGCAACTAATGCAGTTGAGTCATTTGAAAACGCTCCATCAAATGCTAGAACTACATCCTCGCCAAGAACATCCTTACGCTCTGTATCTATGATTGCTTCCCAAGCGCCAGTCGGTAACCAGGCAGTTTGAGTGCTAACAAAACAATTTATTCTTTTGGTTCTAAACTCTGCTTCAGGCGTTCGTAATACCGCTGATTCAAAATCCTCAAGATCAACAATATCGCCAATCCCAGGATTAGCCTCTTGCCAAAGTTGCGGGTCACGATAATCCCCCTCTGGTTTCTCTGGCTCCCACCAAGCAAAGAAAAAACTTGAATCAGTATTTTCTCCCTTAGCAATTCTTTGCCCATATTGATAAAGCGAATAGCAAAGGGAATCCTGATTATTATTTGCAGTTTTAACGCCAGCCGTAGTGATGCCAAAGAGAAGCGAGTCTTGCCTAGCACCACCTGCAAGGCTCATTACATCCCATAGTTCTCTAGTGGGTTGAGCGTGAACCTCATCAAAGATAATTATTGGTGAAGGATTTAAACCTTCCTTTGTGTAGGCTTCAGCAGATAAAACTCTATAAACTGAAGCCTTGTCTTTAAATTCAATTACATCTTTGTAAAGAGTAAACATTTTAGATAGTTCAGGGTCTAATTCAACCATTCGCTTTGCAGTTCCAAATACAATTCGGGCTTGATCTCTATCGGCTGCACAAGAATAAATTTCAGAACCATTACCACCAAGAGTTAATCCTGCTAAACCAACGCTAGCAGCAAGTGCTGACTTGCCATTCTTTCTGCCCATTCCTATTAGCGCAGTGCGGTGTTTAAATTTGCCGTTTTGTTTTCTTGCTAAAGCGTGATTTAAAAGTTGCCTCTGCCAATTGCGTAAAACTAATAAATCACCAGCAGGTGCTGCAATTGAATCTTTAGTAACTCTACAAACAGCCTCTGCGAATTGCGT
>Ga0194115_10004574_pt1 | contig 14796 bp, 11 predicted proteins | sample TA2MahsurfametaG_3_FD_148656 | JGI IMG/M metagenome (GOLD analysis project Ga0194115, IMG submission 148656) | Freshwater microbial communities from Lake Tanganyika, Tanzania - TA2015002 Mahale S4 surface | ecosystem: Environmental > Aquatic > Freshwater > Lake | place: Tanzania: Lake...
AACGAGAGTAGCCCGTGATCTTAAGTATAGTTCGCAGGATATTGACATTGAACGTCTAGCCAAGGAGCTTCATGGTGAAGTTCAAGAAGGCGACGAAGGCGATGATTTTGATCCCTTTGCAGAAGGAAATTACATCCCACGTAAATAAACCATGTTACTAACTCCCTATGTAGCATCCCTTAGGGTCTATGAACCTATTGAGAGTTTTGATTTTCAACTTCAGGAGCGATTTGCCTCTATTCCTGGCGACTCACCCACAAGATCTCTCGAGGCAGAGCAAGCAATTAAAAGTTTAGTATTTTTCAATAGAGTTAGAACTTCAAGCGAGGGTGCCCACATTATTGATTTGAACGGAAAGCGATTTGTCTGTCCTTGGTCGAGCAAACTTCGAACGCTTTCGTCAATGGAAGAATTTCGAACCTCTGTTCCCTCGAGTATTTACAACTTCTTCATTCCTAGAGAGATTGAGAGCTCCATGAGTGAAGGTGGCCCTGATGCCTTTGAGAAAGTTCCCCACATCATCACTGAGAGATGGATGATTCCACCTCGCTGGTTTGCTCTTTTTGAGCCAAAGGAGCGAATGGTTGGATATGAGAACTCAGATGTTTTTACGCTCTTTAGAACTCAGATTTCTACTGCGAAAAAGAGGTGTCTTGAAACTTACGCAATAGTTAAGAGGGCATTTGGAGAAGGATCTGTGGAGGAGGAAATCTCTCAACTACATGCCTGGCTCAATGTCTTTGATGAAAATTCCTTATTGGAGCTGGATTACGGCGGGTTGGCTGGATATCTTGATAATCTAATCAAATCCTTTGGTGGAGATGGAATTTATCAAGATACTTCCATTGAAGATGTGCTCCAATCAATAGCTGGCCTATCCAAGGGAGATGGAGTCTTGGCCGGTGAGGGTTATAGCAAGGTGATATCGCGCTGGCGTCAGATAGCCAATTTTGAACAGGCTCAATGACCAATCCTTACTTGAATTTCTTTCTCACGGAAAGGATACTTCATCTCATAATGGGCAAATCGGAAAGAAGTAATATCTCTTTAGTTTTTAAGGGTTTGGTAGTCATCGATGCAAAATAGTTTGTCTAACCAAGAAGTGCTCTTAACTCCAGCGGAAGTTGCAGCGCTCTTTAGGGTTGATCCTAAGACAGTAACAAGGTGGGCTAAGGCTGGAAAGTTAACTGCAATAAGAACCCTTGGTGGACATAGAAGATATCGCCAATCTGAAGTCTTGGGTCTTCTTAAAGCGAATCAAACCTCAGGGGGCAGTAATGGGTAGCGATGCGCAAGATATGGATAGAGCAAAATTTCTTGAAGCGCTTGAGAAAAAAAAGCGTGGCAATGCCCCAAAGAGTGGCTCTAAATCAGGAGACTCCAAGGTTAAAGGTGGTCAATCTTCGTGCAGCACTCAGAAAGTGTTTCGTCGTAAGTCTGGTCCTAGTTAAATAGGGAGATAGAAAACTCTAGATGCAAATTTCTTTAACACAGTACCTTGCGCTTTTTTCAGCATCTATTTTGGCTGTGGGTTTGCTGACGCCGCTAATGCGCATTCTTGCGATACGACTAAATGTTGTGGATAACCCTGATCAAAGCCATAAAACTCATAGAATGCCAATTCCCTATCTTGGCGGAGTAGCAATCATTCTTGGGGTATTGGCTGTCACATTATTTTCTCTAACTGGATACTCAATGTCTCAAGCAAACATACTTCTTGCTTTAAGCCTACTTCTTCCAGCGATTGCATTGGGCGTAATTGGCTTAGTTGATGACATTAGAAATCTTAGCCCATGGCCTCGCTTTGTTGCTCAATCTGGTGTTGGGCTGCTTACTGCAATTTTGTTGATAAGCACAGATACTGTTGGAAGTCCAACGGGGTCAGTACTATTAGATGCCCTGATTACAATTATTTGGATTGTGGGGATTACCAACTCTATAAACTTCTTTGACAATTTAGATGGAGGGGCTTCAGGAACCGTTGCAATAACCTCAATTGCACTCCTAATCCTTGCCCTGCAAGGAGAGCAATATCTAATTGCTGCACTGGCTGGAGTATTAGCTGGCGCAACTTCTGGATTCCTTCTTTGGAATAAACCACCCGCAAGAATCTATATGGGGGACGCCGGCGCCCTGTTTCTTGGATTATTGATTGCTTCTTTAGTTGTTCGTCTTGATACAAATCCAATAAATAATTTTGCCACCTTCTCAATTCCAATATTGTTGTTAGCAGTACCAATCATGGACACCTCAGTTGCAGTTTTATCAAGGCTTAGAAGAGGGATTTCACCATTCCAAGGTGGCAAAGATCATCTATCTCATAGGTTGATGAGAAGTGGATTAAGTAAGCGTTTAGCAGTTATCTCACTTTGGATAATGACTGCATACTTTGCTGCAATCGCAATTGCAATTTCCAATGCGCCTTTTCAATTTGAGGGGCTGGTCTCAGCAATTGGTGCAATTTCTTGGCTCGCGTTTTTCTTCTGGTTTTTGAAGAAATCTGATAGCTAGAAAAACAAGTGGCTGGGGACGGGATCGAACCGTCGACCTCACGATTTTCAGTCGCACGCTCGTACCAACTGAGCTACCCAGCCAAAAAAATTTCGCGACCCAGACGGGACTTGAACCCGCGACCTCCGCCGTGACAGGGCGGCGCGCTAACCAACTGCGCTACTGGGCCTTAAATTCACACAGATTCTGCATGAACTTAGCGTCCCCAACGGGATTTGAACCCGTGTTACCGCCGTGAAAGGGCGATGTCCTAGGCCCCTAGACGATGGGGACTAGGGAGGCAAAAGTCTATCTTGGATTTTGCCAGTGTTAGACCCACAAGTAATAAGGCTTTAGGCTTTAGCGTTGAAGTTGGGGCCTTTAGCTCAGTCGGTAGAGCAACGGACTTTTAATCCGTGGGTCGTCGGTTCGATCCCGACAGGGCCCACGAAAATCTAATGCCATAGAGGTCAAGTGGCAAAGGTTTTCCGGGTTGATTCATTAAGGTTGCTTATAGAGTGTAAGCACCCGTTTCTCTCGTTCCAGTGAAATTTTCACCTAGAATTATGCGAAACAGGAGGGCTAAGTTTGTTACCAGCAACAGTGGACAAGAGGGTTTCAAACTTAATCGTTTTTGCTGGCCCTGCCACAACCCTTGCAATCTCTCCCTGGTTTAATTTTGACCCAATTAACCTGATAAAAGTTTTAATCCTGACCTGTATCAGCTTTGCAGCATTTGGACTGGTACTTCCTTATCTACCATATGTGATTAGTAAAGTAGGCAAGAAAAATAGTTTGCTTCTGCTCTTATTTTTTGCCGCATTGATTTCACCATGGTTCTTTAGCGGAGCCAATAAAGCACAACAGTTCTGGGGAGTTTTTGGCAGAAATACAGGAATACTTTCCTACCTTGCGCTTCTGGCAATACTATTTGTAACCGCATCAGTTGCCTCTCGAGTGACTTATTCAAGGATTACATGGAGTTTAGTAGCAACAGTTGCAATAATGAGCGCTTACTGCCTGATACAGATTGCCAAACTCGATCCTATTTCTTGGAGCGCTTTTTTCCCCTTCGGAACTCTAGGAAATGTTAACTTCTTATCTGGTTTTATGGGACTTGGCTTGGTCACTGTATTTATCTTCGCTCTATCTAGTCAATTCACAAATCGGAGGAGAATTGCACTAGTTTCACTCTTTCTAATTGGGGTATTTGTTCTAATTAAAAGTGATTCGACTCAAGGTATCGTCGCGCTAGCAGTTGGCGTTTCTAGCTATTTGTTGATTCGCTCTTGGTATCTGCATCGAGCACTTTTTATCGTGGCTTTGATTCTCTTTTCCTCTGGATTTATCTCGTTAGTTCTTGGACTACTCGATAAGGGCCCTCTTAGAGGATTGATTTATCAATTCACCGTCCTTTACCGTGCTGATTACATGCACGCAGGAATTGCCATGCTATTACACAATCCTTTGACTGGTGTTGGCATAGATTCTTATGATGATTGGTATAGAGCAGAACGCGGAATCATTTCAGCGTTACGAACTTCATTAAATAGAACGGCCAACTCAGCCCACAATATTTCAATCGATCTCGCTGCTGGAGGCGGATTTCCCCTACTTATTGCCTATTTGCTGATCCTTGGAGTAATTTCTCTGTCAATTCTTAAAGGGCTACGTCGTGGACTAGCAAAAGACCCAGTATTCACAGCTCTAGCTATGTCTTGGCTTGCCTATCAAGTTCAAGCATCGGTGAGCATAAACCAGATTGGCGTTGGAGTTTGGGGATGGATATTAGGTGGAGCACTTCTTGGCTATCATAAGTCAATTGGCTCAATGACATCGGACAAACCAAATAGTAAATCTCTGATGAATTCAATTTCTCGGATCAGAAAAAGTAAGGGTTTGCCAAACACTCCTCCAGCTTTGGCCGTTATTTCGAGTTCTATTACTTTGATAATAGGGTTTACGCTTGCTTTTTTGCCATTCAAAACAGATATTGATTTTTTGCGGGCTACAAACGAGGGCTCTGCGGAATCAATGCTTAAGATAAGTGCAATGCCCACTGCTAATACATTTATGCTCACGAAAGCTTCTTCGTCTGCGTTTCGAGCTGGATTGAAGGATGTTTCGCGGACTATCACTGAGCGATTGGTTTTGCGCTTTCCACGGAGCATTTATGGCTGGCTGACAATCTATGAAAACTCCGCCAGTTTTAGCACTCTCGGTTCCAGCGCTTTCGAGAGAGTTCAGTCGATAGACCCCTACGTCTCAATTTGTTATTTACCGAATCCATCTGATGCCTTTCGAGCAAAATTGGAAACCCTGCCGCCTTTTGAAAAATACAAACTTGCTCGAGGCTGGGGCCTGGTTGAGCCGTTACAGGAGACTGAAATTCAGAGGTTCTCATTTGCTTCGGTGTCGACAGATGGGCTATCCGCCAAGCTACTCTCATTCTGCGGATCCTAAATATCCTTTTTGTCCAATTAGCGCTACAATTTTCTTTTCGATTCGTAGTAGTGGATAGAGTTGGCGACGGTCGACTCTGTAGTACAAACCGGTATCGAAATAAGGGGCTCTCTAAGTGTCACTACGTAAGAAATCTGCCTCTGTAGGTCTGAAGGTCTGGACTGTTGCGGAGCTTGGAGCTTTCTACACAGAGCACCGTAGTGAGCTAATCGCCCACGCCTCTCGTATCTTGAAAGATAGCGCTAAGGCTGAAGAAGTAGTCCAAGATGCTCTGATCAAGGTCATGCTCGCCGCCCCTGAACTTGAATCAACTGATCACGCCCTCGGATACATGCACAGAACAATCGAAAACCTCTGTATTGATATCTTCCGTATCGAAGGCCGTCGTCCAAACCTAGTGGTTTTAGATGATGCCTCAGCAGAGCTCGAATCAACCTGGATCGATAACAAAGACCACGTTGATGTAATTGCTGCTGCAGATGATGCCGCAATTGTTAGACAGGCTCTTGCAATGCTCTCACCTGCAGAGCGAACAGCTCTTGTGATGTGGGAGATGGAAGGCAGATCAACTTCAGCGATCGCTGCAGAGCTTGGTATTAAAGAATCGGCTGTCAGACATACTGTTTCTCGTGCTAGAGCATCCCTACGTAAGGTAATGAGCGAACTAATTGTTGATAAAGAGCGCGGCCTAACCGCACTTGACTTGCTCTCAACGACTTATAAGAAAGCATCACATATAGCCAAGAAATCAAGTAAAGTGGCGCTTTCATTGATTCTAGTTCTTTTTGCCTTTCTTGGATTTAACTCAATGCCAACAGATAGCGGTGTTCCAAACATTCTTGTGGATGAACTTGTTTCTTCCAAAAATTCCGAAGAAACTGATGCAGTAGACAAACAAGTGCTAGAGGTAAAATCTAGCGAGATAAAAATTAATACACCGAAGGTTTTGCCGATTATTAATAAGGAATCACTTTCAGTAGAAAATGCAAAGGCAAAGGAATTGAGCTTTGCTGGTCTTGATCAAAAAGGAGTTCCCACCGGTTTTACAGTTACTGACTCAACTGGCTCTCTGGGCTCTCTTTACATTACAAACCGCCCACCCATACTTTCAGAGACTGAGCTGTCTATCGCTCAGGTCGCAAAAACTGTCTCAGGGGCTGCAAACATCTTCATCTCTCAGCAGCTTATTAGCGATGCAACTGGCTTTTCATACGTGCCTACCCTCTCCTTTGGCAAGGCTGGGAACTGGGTTCCTCTCATAACATCCCTTTCTTACCTCAATTCTGAGCGTCTTCTCAGCGGCGATTATTTAGTCACAGTGATAATTAAAGTAGAATCTGAGGTTGAGACGCCAGTTGTGATCCCTGCTTCGGCTATGGGTCGCGATCTGGTGCAGGCCCCAAGGCAGGTAATAACCCGCCTAGTACTAAATCCAGGAAAGACACAAATTTTGGCGCAAGCAGTTTATGTAGTTGAAAAGGGAGTCAAGTAATGAACTCTCACTTTAAGTTTCTTCGTCGCGTCCGGATACACGGCGGAGAATGTGGTGCAGTAGCACGTGCATTGCATCATAAGGCAAAGGTTTCTTTGCCAGCCGTAATTGGGAACGTCTCAATTACGACTATAGAAAGGAAACAAATGTCTAAAAAGACATTCTTTAAGCGTTTGTCGCTTGGAGTTATCGCTGCCTTAGGTTTCGGCTTATTGTCGACTCCTTCTGCTCAAGCGGTATTGCTGACAAATTCGCTGACTATAAGTTCAGCGACTGCGTCAACAACCACCAACGATACTGCGACAGTCTCTGCGACCATTAGGTTCTCAGGAACAAATGCTGCAGCGGTCGCAGGTGACTCAGTAACTCTTCGCTATACCTGTGATTACACAGGTTCTGTGACAGGTACAACTTGTCCAGTACTTCGTGGTTACCAAGACCAACTGGCTGATACTGTTAACGTGCAGCTAAAAGGCGTTGGCTATATCGGGGCACATCAGGACATTAGTTCTGCTGGCTGGACTGAATCTCTGCACACAGCTTCTTCATCAGCAAAATCAGTTGTTCCATTGAAGGGTACCTTCCTGCAAGTTGGTACTTACGTATACAGCTTCTACATGAATAAAAACGGAACTGTGTCTGGCTCAGGAGACCTTCTAAATACTTCTTCCTCTGGAACTGTATATACAACTTGGACTGTAACGGTAACTGCGCCTAGCCTAAACGCAACAGACGGAAGTGCCAATGTTTACATTTCATCTGACACAGCAACGGCGATGCTGAATCGTCTTAGCCAATTGACTGCTACTGATTCTGGCATAGTAGCGTCTCGTGGCTCCGCCTCGGATCCAGGATTGGTCGGCTATGCGTATGTTGTTGTAAAAAACTCAGCAGGTGACACGGATGTTCTTACTGCCACCACACGATTCCCAGTTGAGGATTCAGTAACCGTAACGGTTGGAGGCCCAGGCTTAGTAAGAGCTGGCGGAATGGGAGCTAACCCAGCTAAGTCGGCAACGTTAAACGTAAGCAATCGCTCTGTCTTCAATGCGACTGAAACTCTAGCTATCTATAACGATGGTACCGCTGGAACTATGACACTTACTTTCAGCAAGGGTTCAAAAACTCTTGCAACCAAGACAGTGACATTCTTCGGGACTCCAGCTAGTGTTGTAGCTAACTTGAGCGATACATACACCTCGCTAGCCGGAACGGTAACTTTGTCCGGCCAAGTTAAGGATAGCGGTTCAAACGTTCTTTCAGCCGGAACTGTTTATATATTCAGTTCTGATACAAGTATTGCAGGATCGGTTCCAACCACTGCAGTATTTGGACAGACTGGACATCGTTGCACTACCTTTACGGGTACAACTGCTGCTACCTACAGATTGTCATGTGGCATCACGCTTACTGACACTGGAGTAGTAACTCTAACTGTTGGTGACTCATGGACAGTTGCTGGTTCTTCTTGGACCTCAACTGGCGTAGAGTTAACAATCACTGGTAACACAATTGCCTCAGCAACAGTTTCCTTTGATAAGGCGACATATGCACCAGGTGAGCGTGGAGTTATCACCATTACTACAAAAGATGTAGCTGGAAGACTTAACGCAAGTGGTGCCACTGGCACTCTCGCAGCTGCTTACTCCAATTACACTCTAACTGGTTCCACCACACTTCCATTCCGTGGAACATCTTCTTCCGATAATACTTACGGAACAACGATGTCTCGCTATGGGGACACTGGAGTTGAAACTCGTGTTGTTACTATGCCAACAATCAATGCTGACCTCACTTACACAATTGAGGTTCCAGGATTTGGTACCGGTGTCCTTCCAACTAAAGTAACTGCAACTGCAAAGGTTGTAGATCCAAACTCAGTAGCAATTGCTGCATCTACAGCCGCCGCTGAGGCTGCAACTGATGCCGCTGCTGAAGCAATCGATGCTGCTAACGCAGCTACCGATGCTGCAAACCTAGCTGCAGAAGCTGCTGATGCCGCAACTGTCGCTGCTGAAGAAGCACGCGATGCTGCTGATGCCGCAACTGCTGCAATTGAAGAGCTTGCAACTCAGGTTGCAACTCTGATGGCAGCCCTAAAGGCTCAAATTACAACTCTTGCCAACACTGTTGCCAAGATTGCTAAGAAGGTAAAGGCGTAAAGCCTTAACTTCTTCAAGGCCTTAGCCCGGCTCCCGCAAGGGAGACCGGGCTTCGGTCTTTTAAGGGGCCACTATGATTAAGCAAATGCGCGTAGCAATTATTGGCCAGGGCTATGTAGGTCTAACTATCACCGAAGGCTCCCTTATGGCAGGGTATCAGGTCATAGGTATTGATAAGTCAAGTGCTGTGATCTCTAGTCTCAAATCTGGCAAATCTCATATTGAGGGAATTTCTGATGCAGTAATTGCTAATGGAGTTAACTCTGGAGCCCTTCTTGTTAGTGAATCATATAGCCAGGCATCTGAGGCAGATGTAATAGTAATTGCTGTTCCAACCCCGCTTGATGAAAAGGGATCCGCAGATTTATCACTTCTAATATCTGCTGCTAAATCACTTGGTGAAGTCCTAAAGAGCCCCAAATTAATTATCAATGAATCAACTTCTTATCCAGGTACTTTGAGAGAACTAATCAAGCCATTAATTGATGGGGATTCTAACCAATCCCATCTCTATGCCATCTCCCCTGAGCGCGTGGATCCTGGCAATAAGAGCTATGGAGTTAAGAACACTCCAAGAGTTGTTGGAGGTCTATCAGATCAAGCCCGCGATGCTGCGGTTGCCTTTTATAAGAGCTTCTGTGATGAGGTAGTTCCAGTTTCATCTGCTGAGGTTGCAGAAGCAGCCAAGCTCTTTGAAAATACCTTTAGATTTATCAATATTGGCCTTGTTAATGAATTTGCAGAGATTATGAGCGCAATGGGAATTCCGGCAGATGAGGTCTTAAAGGCAGCAGGAAGTAAACCATATGGCTTTATGCCATTTCACCCAAATGTTGGTATTGGTGGCCACTGCATCCCAGTTGATCCGATATATCTTCAAGAGCGAGCTAAAGAGTTTGGCATAACAAGTAAATACATTGCCCTCTCTGAGGAGATCAATCATCGGATGCCAAAGTATGTGGCAAAGCGTCTAGTAGATGAGTATGGCGCTATAAAAGGTAAGAAAGTATTAGTAGTTGGTGTTGCCTACAAGGCTGATATCTCAGATACTAGAGAGAGCCCGGCGCAGCCATTTATAGAGAGCCTTAAAGAATTTGGCGCAGAAGTCTCTTGGCATGATCCACTAGTTTCAACATGGGATGGTCAAAGCTCTAGCTTGGTTGCTGGATCATATGACCTGGCAGTGGTGTTAGTTGCTCACTCAAATCTATCTATGAGTGGATGGAAGGGCGGGCCAATCTTTACTACTAACTTCAATCCAAAATACCCCGATTGGAAGCCGCTGATTAGCGTTCAGCAAAAGAGCTAGGAAAGTGATGCTAGTTCTTCATGTTATTGCTCGTATGAATGTTGGAGGAACTGCGACATATATTGCTAATTTGATTAATGGTCTTGAAAAACTAGGTGTAAGCAATCTACTTGTTATGGGTAATGTCCCAAAAGGCGAGACAGAAGATTCAGTCATCGATACCCTTAAATACCAGAGAATTGAAACACTATCTAGGGAATTGAGCTTTACTAAAGATAGAGAGGCTCACAGAGAAATTGAAAAAGTCATTGAGAGCTTTAAGCCAGATCTGATACATACCCATACCTTCAAAGCAGGGCTTTTAGTAAGGCTAAGAAAAAGGGATATTCCAGTAATTCACTCATTTCATGGCCATCATCTCTATGATCCTGAGTTTGGATTTCTAAAGGGAAATGTCTTAAACATATTCGAAAGGCTACTTGCCCCAAGGGCGACAAGATTTATCACTATTGGAATGAAAGTAAGAGATGAGCTACTAGAGGTAGGGATAGGAAGAGCTAAGCAGTATCTATCTATTGCCCCAGGAATTGCGCCTTTAGAGCTAGTTGGCGAGGCTAGCGTTCGAGAGAGATTTGGTTTTAGCCAAGATGAAACTCTAGTTTTATGGCTAGGAAGATTTACTCAAGTTAAGCGCCCGGATAAAGTGATTGAGGTTGCTCGTTTATTGCCAAAGATTAGATTTGTTATGGCAGGGGGTGGGGAGCTTCTAGATAAATTGAAGATTGATGCTCCAAGGAATGTCACCTTTGTGGGCTTTCAAGATAAGAATGAGATGTGGTCTATAGCCGATATCGCTCTCTGCACCTCAGATAGTGAGGGAATGCCGCTATCTCTTATTGAGGCTCAGATGGCAGGGGTTCCTGTTGTTTCAACCGATGTTGGATCAGTTTCTGAAATATTGGAAGATGGAGTTACTGGATATCTTGCAAGCAAAGATATTAAAGACTTGGCAGCCAAAATCGAGATGGTTATTGAAGATCTGGAATCTGGGGCAAAGTTAGGTAAGGCTGCAAAACTTCGCGCTATGCGGGAGTTTTCAAGCTCAGTAATGGCAGATGCTCACCTAGGGCTATATAAAGAAGTATTAGATAAGGTGACAGAGTGAAATTACTTATTACAGGTGGCGCTGGATTTATTGGCTCTCACTTAAGTACGAGATTAATTGAGATGGGCCACTCAGTAATCGCTCTTGATGATCTATCAACAGGGAGCGCGCAAAATATTACTGGTCTGATGGAAAATCCAAGCTTTGAATTTATCCAAGGCTCGATGCTTGATGAAAAGTTGGTTCATACCTTGATGAATAGAGTTGATGGCTGCATGCATTTAGGGGCAGCACTTGGGGTGCAGAGAATTCTAGAGAGGCCATATGAGTCATTGGTAGCCAATACTCATGGCAGCGAGATTGCTATTAAAGCTGCTGCAAAACTTGGAAAGCGATTCTTTCTTGCCTCAACCTCTGAGCTCTATGGCAAAAATCCAAAGCAGCCACTAACGGAAGAATCTGATCGAGTGATTGGATCGCCACAATTAGTTCGCTGGGCATACTCTGAGGCAAAGGCGATTGATGAATCAATCGTTCAAATGTTTCATATGAGCCACTCTCTTAAATTTGTTACTGGAAGATTTTTCAATACTGTTGGCCCAAGGCAGAGCGGGGCCTATGGGATGGTCCTTCCAAGATTTGTCTCAGCTGCTATTAAGAATGAGCCCATCACGATCTATGGAGATGGCTCGCAATCAAGAGTTTTCTGCCATGTATTAGATGCTGTTAACGCAGTTGTAAAGATCTTCTTTGATGATAAGGCCCTAGGCAACGCCTTTAATATCGGGGGCGAAGAGGAGATCTCAATTACAGATCTTGCCAAAAGGGTTATCAACCTGACTGATTCGAGCTCAAAGATTGAATATCTCCCCTATTCCAAGGCCTATCCTGCTGGTTTTGAGGAAACTATGCGAAGAGTGCCCGATACCAGCAAGATACGTTCTATGACCGGATGGAAGAGCAAATTTAGCCTTGATGAGATCATTAAAGATATTGAAAAATTTATTCGCGCCAATTCTTAAACGCCTGGGGTTTTCCTCCCTTGCGCTCTCTCTAACCCTCTCACTGCTTAACGCTGCTCCAGCGCTAGCACTTGAAACTCGTATCATAGATATCGTCTCTATTGATTGGAATAGATCACTACCTCTTTCAGGAAGTGTTAGTGATGCTCAAAAAGAGATCGAAACTAAAGTCGGCCCACTCTGGAAAGAGTTGACAACGGTCTATGGCGATCCTGAAGATAAGAGAATTGAATTTAAATTTGGCGCAGCTTTAAGCCTACCAATTCGACTTAATTTCGCAATGCCCTGTGATAATAATTTCAATACCTGGACAAGTTCGGTAAGGGTTGAGACCTATAAGCGCCTTGGAATAAGTGATTGGCAATCTCGATACCTAGTAATCCTCTCGCCAGATGCTGGATGTATCTGGTCTGGTAGAGCAATGATTGGTGATGCTAAGCGAGCTGGCGGCTCAATAGTTCTACATAACTCTATCGATGGCTTCATTGTTGCTCATGAGCTCGGACATTCTCTGGGCCTTGGCCACTCTAACTTTATTCGCTGTCCATCTGGAGCATCTGATGGAAGTTGGAGCAGCTGTAAGGCAGTTGAGTATGGCGGAAGTATTGATTTGATGGGAAATGTTGATGTTTCAACACCCTTGTCAACTTATCATCAGTGGCGAATGGGGCTACTTAAAGAAAGTGAGATTAAGCAATCTTGGAGTAGTGAGTCAATTGAGATTAATGCGCTAAACATCTATGGAAAACCTAGAGCGATATTTCTAAGAGATGGTAGATCTACTTATTGGATCGAATATCGAAAAGCTAGTCCTAGATATAAGGCAGGCTTAGTTATCTATCGAACTGATCCGCCACCAAGTTCAGCAATAGTCTCACCTAATGCCTATGACGCTCTTGCAGATGTCACCGAGGCAATAAGTACTGATATCTGGATGCTAAATCTTGATTCTTATACCTACTCCTCATCTGCCTCGGTATCTGGTTCTATGACGCTTGAGCCTGGCAAAAGCACTTCCGTTTATAGTGGAAATATCACCCTAACTGCCACCAGCGCCTCTGAAGATTCGGTGCTAGTTAATATTGTTAGAAAAGATTCTGGGGATTTAAAGAAGCCAGTATTGAGCTCTCCTAAGAGCTGGCGATCACCTGATGCGGCAATTTTAGATGGCACATATTCTCAAAGCGTCAATGACATTGCCGATTTTGAGGCAAGAATTGATGGCGTAGTGAAAAAACTTTCAACATCAAAGAGCGCAGATTGGCAGCCGACATATCTAAACCCCTTTACTGCTCCAAAGATTTTGCAGTTACAAGATCTTCCTGAAGGTCAATATGGCCTTGAGATTAGGGTGAGAAATCTTTCAGGGATCTGGAGCCCGTGGTCAGATCTTCTCCAAGTAAATATTGATCGGGGCCTTCCAGTTATTGGAAGTGATTATGCAATTTCTAAAGTTAGTTCTTCAAGAGTCAGTGTGGAGCTAAGTGGTGTAAGTGATGCTGGAACTGGACTCTGCGCAACAGAGCTAGTAAATCCTGAAGGTTGGATAATTTCTAGAAGTTCTCTAAAGAGCAAACCAGAGCTATCAATCACGGTTGGCGATCAAAGAGTTGGCAGGCTACAAACCTTTGATTGCCTAGGAAATGGCCGCTCAGCTAAGTTAAGCGCAGCAGTTGGTTTCACGCCAGCAACTGATATGAGACGAAGTGGAAAGTGGAGTAGCGCTTCAAGTGAATACCCAGTTGGGGCCATGAAGTGCTCTGGAAAGTGCACCGCATACCTTGCAACCTTTTCTCTTGTTGGAATTGTTCTAGGATCAGGAAGCGCCCAATATTCATTAATTGGCGGTGTAGCAAAGACAGTGCGAGCAAAGAAGAGCGGTGATAGTTATGAGGCGGCAAGTATCACTGTTGGTAGTAGAAAAAAGAGTGTAAAAGTTCAGGGAAGCAATTTTATTCTGCTTGGTATTGCACGAGCTGAAGTAAAAATCAGCGATATAGCAGAGGCGCAAAGCTACGCCGTAGAGTCTGATAGATCACTTGATGACCCGATTCAAAAGGCGCTAAATAGATATGGATTTAATGGCTCTGACTTCTCCTCAGAGTGGTATGTCGTTCCCATGGGAAGAGGAACGACGCTGGAGGATCCAACGCTAGATCTCTGTAGCGCTCAATATGACTCTGAGTTGCTTAGAAAGGAGCGACGTCAAGTATTGGCAAATCGGAGCGGCAATCCCTATCTATTTCTATCTACAGAGTCAGTTCGCTATCGAGGCGCAAGCGCTGTTCAACAGGCGCTGAGCGAAATAAAACTAAGTTATAGCAACTGTATCAAAAACGGTGGTGGAACCGAAAGAGATGGCATCTTTACTAAATATGAATTCCTCAATCTTCCCAAGATTCCAGCAAGCTTGGTTTCTGAGCAGAACCGAGTTATCGTTCATGCCAAAATTGGTGAAGGCGAATCAACACGCTATCTCTTTGGCGCTTATCAATATAGTGGCGATATGTTTACTGGCCTCTATGTTGTTAGAGGATCTGATAGCCCATTTACACAAGAAGAGATCACTCGCTGGCTTGAGGTAGCTGTTGTTATGGCAGATCGCCTAAAGAGCTCTAGTGGGGCTTAAAGACAATCGTTCGATAGCTCCAGAATCTAAATATTGTTCCAAGGCCAACACCAATAACATTTGCTGAGATGTTGTCAGCAAGTGCGGAATCAAGATTTAGAACATATCTGGACACCGCAAGACAGATAACTCCGAAGGTAAGAGTGATCCCATTTATAATGAAAAATAGGGTTACTTCGCGTCT
>Ga0194115_10004579_pt1 | contig 14787 bp, 15 predicted proteins | sample TA2MahsurfametaG_3_FD_148656 | JGI IMG/M metagenome (GOLD analysis project Ga0194115, IMG submission 148656) | Freshwater microbial communities from Lake Tanganyika, Tanzania - TA2015002 Mahale S4 surface | ecosystem: Environmental > Aquatic > Freshwater > Lake | place: Tanzania: Lake...
AGGATTACAATCTTACTACTAGAGTCATCTGTTCGTAGCGAGATAGAACGCGTCGTCGCGCTCTCTCTCTCTCTTTTTGTAAATATGTTCTCTAGTAATGGCTCATCATGCGCACCCGTCGATTCTGCTGTACATGGTGGCGGTGTCGGGTAGAAGTATTGAGACCAACATGACCGGAATAGCCCGATGCGTAGTTCGTCGTCCGCCGTCGTTGATCGATGGTATGTATGGAAGGACAGCTCGATGACTGTGTTAACCTCGATGTGGTACTTTTGGTGCTTTCCGTATCATCTTCTCTGGTATTGTTGCTGCTGCTGTTGTCGTCATTCCAGAAGCTAGACAAATAGCGGGAGAACAGTGTTTCTCTCTTCTGTTCGTTCTCGTCCACTGGTGACCAAAAAAATCTAGCGAGATCGTCAAAGGATCGTGACGGTTCGATCAGGGGCATACATTGCAACAAAGTAGAAGTTTGTTGCTGCGAAGATTGTGTAACCAAATTGCTTCTTTTTGAATTCGGTCGCTTCAGAATCGGTCTGGGTCGGATTTGAGAAGGTATCATGGAATCTTTACCATCTCGAGAGTAATTACTAGACACTCTCTCCTTCTCAGAGACTTTCTCCTTCTCAAGCCGCAGCGCTTCTTCCACCGGCTCCGGTCCGAAGACATCTTCGTCTCTGCTACTACTGGTCATTTCTGCACTTCGAGTCCGCTTTCTTTGATCTACAACACCCAACGATTTCCTTAATCGTTCGACCTTCGTCTCGAGAGCCACCATTTCATCTTGAATTGCTTCACCCATAGCCTCCAATTTACACGTTTCATTCAAGAGTGCCCCAACTAGAATGGACGAAATCAACGGGGGGTTGGCGACCGTCTATCAGCAGAAATCCTGTATTTTGTGTATCGTCCGACTTACCTTTCACGAGTTGAGATGGCATGCTGACAAAAATGTATCCCACACCCCTTGCTATGACTGCGATGTTGCCTTCGAAACGAGATATCTGAACCGTCTGACTATACTTCAGTGTCCTGATGAAAGACTCATTACTTTCATCGTTCGCAGTCGTGTTCTCTGTTGGGGGTTTTGAGTAAACGTGGAGACCGTTTTTCTCTCGGACTCGGTACGTCCCTGCCGTATATGACAGGACCCGTCGTATTCCACGAAGAACCAACTCATCCTCTTCTCCACTATCATATCCTGCATCGTCCATTGCGGCACCAGTCACACGCTCTTGCAAGGCCGCTTCCAGAAGGGACATCAGCACATGATTCTTGGCAATCGGAATCCGAACTTTTTCCATCAAGCGAATGGGCTCAGTCGGTCGTTGTCCCATAGTACCTCCATGCGAGTATCTCGAAAGTTGCTGGTTTCGATGGCCATACAGCCCTCCCGACCTCGTTGTCCTTGGTACGGTTCGCGATGATGACGATGATGATGGTTCTTCTTCTCTCCCTCCTGGTGCAGCGACCTGAATCGTGAGTGGCATTCGACATTCCATACAGCGATCGAGGCGTCCGGTGCACGGTTCACAGATATATGTATGTCCACATGGCAACACCATGGGGGCCCGATCCGTCAGATTTAGGGTTTCATAGCAAATTGTACAATGAAATGAAAAAGGCAACTGGCCGATCGACTTTGAAGATGAGTCGTTCATTTTGCGCTTTCCTAAAGTCTAGGACGTTGATTTCAGGATTGAAAAAAATGTGCCAACAACGTCTGTACTCTTCGTTCGAACAGGAAATCGTAACAACACGACGATGCGCCGAAACCAAGGTATCTAGCAAAAGGAACTCTTGCTCTCGTGTGAGTATCTTTGTGACGTTGTTGTGATGCAGTTGTTCCCTGCTTGGCTAGTACAAAGAAAGGTTGATGACTGCAAACAAAAGCAAATTCATGGATGGTATCAATCGCTCGAAGTGCATTCGAGCATTTTTGCATTTTTGGCTGTGGAAGAGGTGGTTTGGATCTTTCGCATCATTTCCCTGTTCTCACAGCGATGACGAAACGAAGGATTTCATTGGTTCCGGACTGTGCCGAAGTTCGCCAACATAAACGAAAAAAATTGAAAGAATATTTCTCGAATCGTGGAAGTGACTTCTGGGACCGAGAATCAACGTTCCAACGGTTCGTTCGGGCACATTGCCTGACATATGCCCTATGATATATACCTAGTATCGATATATATATTTCCACGCAATGCTTACATACGTATATAAGATTATGGTATCATACGTACGTGCTTGCGCTATGATATCATACGGTCTCGCATTTCTATTCTGCTGTATGATATCATAACTGTAACTTGACTGTTTTTAGATGTTCCTCCCACGCTAGGAAGTGTGTAGGAATGCGAATACCATACAAGAAGTTTCCATCCAACTTCAAGTCATTTTTCTGCATCCATTCCTTTCTGGGGATCTCATGATTCCGCAACCGCAACTAGCATTCGTGACTAATAACAAGCTGATAGAAGGGGTAAACAAGATGTGAAACGGAGAACCAAAAGTGTGTGTCTCCATCCCTATCGGATGTAGCATGCCAAGTATATGGCTTCAACTAGAATAATACAAAGATCGCAACAAACAGGAAGTACACTAGACTGAAATGGTTCATAGTTCAATGATCATGAAATCACCTATTGTACTGAGATATTAGCTGGCCATAGTTCGTGGTGTTCTCTGCAATTTCAGAGTGACAAAAATACAGTCCTCGTCCCGGGCGTAGTAACGTACGAAAGTTCCCAATCCATCGCCTTTCTTCTCGAGCTACTCCGAGGTATTCGGTGCTATGGAAGTACTGAGCCGTCGTTGAGTGTGATGATGATGTAGCGTATCCCGAGGCAAATGTGCTGCCGGGACTGCAGCAATACCACGATGTTCACTCATCATTCGGATATGTGGTCTATCCACTGGGCCAGACTTTTTTCGGGATACATTCAAACCGGTATGACCACTCATACCTGTCCGGAAGTTAATGGGACCATCAAACGATCCACTCCGTAGACTTAAATCACCGTGAGCTAGATTGGCTGCTACGGTTCGATTTGCGAGGGATCGATTCGCAGCTGCCCTGCCAGCCATGGCGGAATCGACGAGAGTATCATCGAAGGAATATGCCATCGACGGTACACAGTCCTGCTGTATCAGTCTTTCCCCAAACAGAGTCGTCCCACATCCAAAGGACCAGGGGAGGCCCGTCGCATCATCATCGGCAATTCGATAAGGGGGCAAACCCGCTGGTTCACTACCAATCGATGGCTGCAGTAAATCGGAATTTTCAAAGGTTCCTGGCAACGGACAGGAGTGGGCTGGAGAGTTGGAATATACCTCAGTATATGAACGCATCTGATTTCCAGGCGTTATTAATCCACCGAGATTAACTTCTGTGGAGGATTCTGAAGCCACCGATAAGGTCCCAGTCGGGGAGTCCGGGTCGGAGGACTCTTGCTGTTTTGGAGTTGTCCGTCCGTCGCCTAGAGCCGACGTTGCAGCAACATCGTTCTCGTCGTTGACGAGAGGTTCCTCTATCACCTTGGGAGGGGTGATGATGGGATACTCGGGATCGTTCATTTGCTCAATTTGTATCTTGTACTTCAAGCCTCCTACAAGGCCATCGATCTCCTTTAATGCTCGTTCGAGTTCCTCTCTCTTTTGCTGGACTGACCACAGCATGCCTTCAAATTGGCACGACTTTTCCAATGAAACTCCCACTACGGATAACGGTGCTGTGAGATACGCGCCATACTACAAGATTGGAAATGTCAACATCGGATTCGGATCATGTAACTCCGTACATACCTTTCACCAGCTGGTTAACTGAAGCTACAATGTAGCCCGCACCACGTGCTAGTTGATAGACTCCTTCATCAACCCCTACGACTTGTACCAGTTGACCCTCTTCGATAGTAAAGGGCTCTCTGGATGTGCGCCTTGAAATCCGTGGATCCGCAGAGTCGTCAGTGTCCGACTCATCATCTTCTTCTTCATCATCGTCTTGATGGCTCTTGTTCGGATCGAACGGCAGGACTGCCAGTCCCAGCGGTTCTCGAACAGCGTATGTACCACTCGACCCTACTAGTACGTCAAGACCTGCAATCAAGGGGTCAAAGTAACTGGTCTGCTGATGACTGGCGTCAGGCGATACTTTCCCTGGTACATGGCTACTACTGCTACTGGCGGCATCATCTGCCTTCTTTTCTTCCATCGTATTCTTTAATCCGGATTCCTCCAGTAACTTCGCTTGTCGCTCCGCTGCTTCCATCATTCCCATGAGAACAGTATTCTTCGGTAGTGGAAGAGGGATTGGCTCTTCCTTGAGAGGTGCAACAATAGGACCCCCACCGCTAATTCCTCCCATTGCCATCGGAGTCGTTGTTGTGATATTATACCGCCCGCCTCGTGGAACGGAATACCGTCCTGGGGCGATGCCCCGTGTATTCATGGGAGGATTTCCAAAGGTCGGATACTGTTGCTGTTGTGGTCCCTGTCGGGAAGGTGGAGTCCAATACAAGGGTTCTCGACATTCCATACACCTTCTTAAGCGTTTCGCACACACCATGCATACATATGTGTGGCCACAGGGTAAGACTACAGGAGGACGTTCCTTAAAATCAAATTCCTCAAAACAAATGATGCAATGTAGGGATATTTCTGCTGCTAAGGAGGACGTCATAATTGCAAAATGTATCGAAGGGAGAGGCTATCAACTGTTCTGTGTGTTCAGAAAATCACTGCTAAGGTGCTTTCAACATGCGGTGGAAACTTCAACAGCTTAAGTGCGAGGTAGCACGCAGATTGTTATCAAGATTGCTATATCTTCTATCGTTCACAGTGTGATCTGTTCGTCGTGTTTTGATGCGGCTATTGTTGAGAGAAGGATACGGATTCTGTAGAAGGGATACAGAGAGAAGGTTCGAGAGAGAGATGGTTTTCGGTTTTCAAGGAGAAGAAGACAGGCAAGACATCGTTGCGCACCCTTGAGATTTCGTCGGCCCCTCCTCTACGACAAAAAAAAGAAAAAAGATCAGGAGTTGGCGAGAGAGAGAGGACGGAGACACTCTCGCACCCTCGATGCCGGCGTACCCCGTACATACTTACGCGGGATCCTCCCGTACAATTTGAAACGGACGAGACGTCGCGACGGTTAAGTAACACATACTTATTTATGTAGGATAGAATCTGACCATCGAGAAAAGAAATCCAAACATTCCAATAAGAACCCTTTATTCCGTTCGGGAAAAAATCGGCCATTATCTGGAGAAATATTGCCTCGTCGCGCGCTAAGAGACAGATTCGCGAACCGCCTTGTTCGTCTATTGACTGCCCCGGCCGGCGGACCGTCACATACGTAGAATCGACATGTGAGAAAAAATAAATTGCTAGAACAAACGACGGAATGAAATTTCATTAAGTCCGAATTAGTGGATTGTTATATAATCGGCTGTTTTGAACGGGGCGCGATGTCGCTAGTTGTTCAGGAAAAGAAAGACACGATCGTTTCGAGCCGGCGGGAATCCCGCAAAAAACGATGCCCGGTGCGCCGTAACCTCCAATGAACCGTCCAATCCAAAAACCGGGTCCCTCACATGCCTTCTTCCTTCTGAAGCACACACACCAAAATGAGAAATGCGGATCCACCAATCATGTCACAGTCATCAACATAACCCATCACAACTTCGGCCTCCAAGAACGAAGTAGGGTAAAAGTGGTTGTTCCGTCGTGGCATGATGAATGGTTTGTCACAGTCAATCACGAGAAAGAAGGCTTCACATTATCTTCGTTGATTCTCCATCCGTACATTCTGTTTCCATTGACAGAGTCTAGGACAAATGTTGTGGTTGTGGTTCTTCTTCGGAGGCGTTCTACAGGAGAGTCTAGTCACATCCTCCTTTGTGGTTTTTCCCGCTGACGCACCTACTTCTTCATGTTGTAAACTTACATGGTGGAGAGGTCGACGGCTCGCCGGGAATGATGGGACAAGAAGAAGAAGATTTGCAGAAATCCAACCAGCCAACCCAGAATCTGTCTTAGTCGGCGGTGGTAGAAGTGGAGGATTACTTCACAGATTCTCGACTTCGTCCGTCGATGACTATTCCTCGTCTTCGTCCTCATTATCACAAATACCGGCCTCTCTTCCCATCCGACTCAATAAGGTCTTCAAGGCGACACATTCTCGACGAGAGGCAGATAAGATGATCCAAGATGGACGGGTTACCGTCAATGGGAAGATTTCATTAGGTGATATGGTCCATCCCTTTATCGATACGATTGCATTGGATGGAATGATCATCCAAAATTGGGAGGCTATGAATGGAATAAAGGCAACCCAAACGGATAAAGCAGTACCGACACATACCCACCAACAGGTAAAGTCTGATACGAATACCAATAGTAGTACCCGAACCAAAACAAGGAAGAACCTTTCCCCCAGCCAAGCGGTCGAAAGGTCCACTGCCAACATAGATTCCTCCAAACTCGCCCTGTCGCCATCTATCCCGAACCACACCTTTGAGTATATCAAGTATTACAAACCTCAAGGAGTTATTTGTACCACCGATCAACGAATTAGGGAGAATATTATTGATTCATTGACGCAAAGGAGTGGATATTCTCCAAAACATAGAGTCTATCCGGTCGGACGTCTAGATAAGGATTCGACGGGACTCATTTTAATCACCTCAGATGGACGACTACCGAATGCAAGTTTACGACGTGAACAGAAACAATCCAAAATTTATCAAGTCCGTGTCGATCAATCATTACGGGCTCATCATATACAGGAATTACGGAATGGGATCGTCATCACGACGGTCGCACAACGAGATGGGAAATCGAAACCATTAACAGCCCGGACAAAGCCCTGTACCATTACATCTATAAATTCACGAGAGGTTGAAATTATCTTACAGGAAGGACGGAATCGACAAATTCGAAAAATGATGGGTGCCTTAGGGTATGAAGTCATACGACTTCATCGAATCGGTTTTGGAGAAATTTCACTCGATGCCGACATGAAAGCTGGAGATTGGAAAGTGTTGAATACCAAAGAAATGGATTGGATCAATTCTATTGTGGAGGGAGATGTTTGAGGTCCTGTGTAATTCCTCGGCATGGCTAATTCTGTATTTCTCTCGCAAAGACTACGCAGTGTTGCAAGTCGTTGATCTGATAGTGCTTATTGTGACTTTTCGGATAGTTTCTTAAGTCCCTGATTGGTGACTTTGTATCCTCTGTCGCGTTTACGACTGGCCTTACTGTTTCCACCTGCCTTGCGTTTCAAGGCATGTCGTGTCCACGTCTTGGGGAAGAGATTGACGTTGAAGGATGCCTTATCATCGCCCTCTCTTGATAGGAGGGCTGGTCCCATGAGGGCAGAAAACCGTGACCAGGATAATACCTGTTCCAATGCATTGATTACCTTGGCATTAACCTGACCTGCCTGACAGCATTGCCAAAAGGTTGCTTCGGCTAGAGCATACTGGTCCTCTCCGGGGGACATCTGGTTCGATATCGCATACAATACCTGCGAATACGTAACATGATCGGGGTACCCATATCTTGGAATCGCCTGTTGAAACGTCTCCAATGTATCGACGACAATCTTCACAATAGCCGCCTTCTCAACCTCCGTATTGGCCTTATCGAACGCACATGCATTTAGGACTGAGTTGCAGGTGATAATATCTGGTTTTGCCAGAAAGTTACGACCCGACGTCGATTGAGTGATCATTCGTTGTAAAATCGCATTACATTTCAATGCCTTTCCAGGAACTTTGGACCACCCATATGCATTGATCAAGGCATTATAACAAACGACATCCGGAGCAACAGCCTTATTCCCCTCATCTGCGGGATTTTCCAACCGTTCCAAAATGGCAAAAGCCTTTTCAGGATTCGTACCACTACGTGCAATAGCGTTGATGGCCTAGGAGCGGAAGAAGACAAAGAACCAAAAAGGATGAGTCAGTCACTGGGGGTGTTTCATAACCTGGGAAAATACGCGTCGTCGCGGGGTAGAGTGTGATAGACGGAATTTTGAACTTACCGAAGTATAGGTCCGAACATTGGGCTTGAGTCGTTCATCATGAGGTGATTTTGAATGCGCCTCTTCCAGTTCTTGCAATAGAGATTCTGCAATAGTCGTTGCCGCAACAGTTTGTTCCTTTGCTAGTGTATCAATCAATGATGTGTAGGTGACGACATCTGGTAAACATGATTCCTCCCCCCTTTGACTTTTCTCCTTCATCGATTCTAATATTGCTAAAGCCTTCGTACTTGTTCCACCCTTGGATTTCGAATAACAATTGATCATCGAATTGTATGTGAGGGTATTTGGCTGAGCATGGGTATTCCCCAGTCGGAAGGATTCTTCACATAACTGTAAGACTTCTTCACCCCGTTCTACTGCATCCATTTCTCGACTTCTTGCCCAGGCATTGATTGTCGTCGTATAGGTGGCTGCATTCGGACTGACATCGGACATACCCGATTCATATCGTTTCGTCATATGCCGTAAAATTGCTGTCGCCCGACGTGCTGTTCCCTTTTGTCGACTTTGTGCCCAACAATTGATGACAATATTGAATGACTTTGTAGGGGACCCCGATATGAGACAGACGTCGTGAGAACGAAACGAAAACAAATGGGGTGGATGACATCGAACACACAACTCTCATACATCAAAATACTACTTACCACTTCATTTGGTCGACAATTCATCGATGGGTCATTTTCAGACAATGTTTCCATTCTTTCTAGGAGAGCTTCGGCTCTTTGTTCTCGATCATATTCTAAACTCTTTGCAAGTGTATCTAGGACGGTATTGAACGACGTCGTATCCGGTCTTAGTTCCGGTCGTTCCTTCCCCAAAGAAATCATACGTTCCAAAATTTCTTCTGATCGTCTCGCCGCACCCTGTAAAAGACGACTCTTACTCCAAGCATTCCTGTTATTTGTTTTTTTGTTTTTGTTGCAGTGGCAGGGTGGGCATCGGTTGGTTAGTATTTTCTTGAACTCAGATAGTTTAAGCTCGTTTCGACTGTTTTTTCCCAAACCGAATGAACGAGCGAACGAAGGAAAGAAAAACACTTACAGTACTGCATTCACAGTAATCGTATTGGGAGATAATCTAGGGAATTCTTGACGTCTCCGTTCCATTTCTTCTAATAATGCTTCTGCTCTTTCGGCACTGGCACGTCCAGATCGATTCTTCCCCCGAGAGAGTGCAGTGATGGCAGAAGTGTATGAACTTCGCATCGGGACAAATTGTTCCTCACCTCCACCCATTTCATTATCAACATCCTGATGATATCTCGTCCATTGAGATTGTATGTATTGGATACATTTCGCCGCTGAATCTTCATGACCTGATTTCGCCCATACTGCAATAATGGAATTGACAATCTTCCCCGTGGGATGGTCACCCTGGTTAACTAAGGTTTTGTATAATTCATCTGCAAGTTGTGGTCCTTCGGGATGTCGACTTCGACTCAAGGTTGTCAAAATAGACAAATATAATCCATTGCTCATAAACTCTTCATGGTGTTGAAGAGTCGATTCCAACAAGAGTCGAAATGAGGCTTCCATCTTTCCCTTCTCTGCTAGATCCAAAATCTGTTGTGATATTGGATGCTCCAGACCATTCCCCGTCTTCATTTGTCGTACTGATGATGATGATGAAGATTTGTTCTCCTGAAGTGGTAAACTTGAAACACAACGTCTTGAATGGTCAATAAACGACTTCAGTCCAGCCTTATTCTGATGACGGACTGGAACTGATGTGAAGGCAGTCGTCGTCGATGAAATCCAAATAGCGAAGAACAAGGCGTTTTGCGCAATGACATTTCGGACTAACATCGTAGAGGTCAATGATGTATTTTAATTTTCAGTGATAACTTTGGTCTGAGCAGTGAAGTGATGGGGAAGAGGAGGGCCTTTCAGTGGTTTGCCATTTACAGTTAACAGTGCAATAGGAAAGTGTCGAAAAAGAAAATGGATGATGAGGAGAAAAATGAAGTCTCGGTTCCCGGTGGAAGTTGTCCCGTGCGTGGAACGGACGAACGTTGGTAATGACAAAGGACAGACGTAACCATCTGATCAAGAGATCGTGATGGCCATCGACAACGACTAGCTACGGGAGTCTCGCTACGTATGGCAGGTTCAACACAGATGGAACCCTCCCATGAAGCACATCTAGTCTCTCTCACTATGAAGTCAACAGACAGAACTGTCCAATAAAGCATTATACTATCGACCTCTGATTAATGTGTTTTCCTATGGTCATGAGTACTGTCTATCGGTGTGGGAGTCAGAATCTGCAAAACTTCCGAGGTGTTTGTGTTGCGCCAAGGGGGGGGGGTATCGTCGTGTTGAGGGGAGCCCCATTCTTTCTTCTCTTTTCACATTCTTTTTCCTTTACTTCTTTCTGTTTTTCAAGGCACGTTTTCCCTTCCTTGATTTGACTTCTGCAATCTGTTCTGTAGTTGGTAATTGTGTTAACTGATCATAGGCGAGACCCCCGACGGTAAAGGTTTTCATCACCCAAAGTGGTGCAGGCTGACCACGTTCATTCGCCTTGAAGATGGATAGGACTGCCAAAACGGTATTAATCGAATAGACTGTAAATAACCCTAGATAAAGGAAAACCAAGCAACATAATGTTAGACACCAAAATCCATGGATTTGCGAGAAATTCTTTCTGCGAAATAGTGATCCTCTTGGTTTGTATTCTTACCTCCCTGCAAGGATCCTCGTAACGGGGATGGCAAATTCGTTAGGGGGAATCCTGGATATTCAACGAATGCCATTAACACAATGACTAAGGCACCGATGAAATGTCCCACCTGAAGAGGACCAGTCGGAATTCCAAGAAAGGGTAAGGCACGTTCCCCCAATAGTGCACTGACTGCACCATATTCCTCTTCTTCAAAGAAGGAATCATCTGCATCGGCATATGGATCTTGTTCCAGCAACTAGAATAAAAGAAAATAGAGTCGAATCGGTCATATATATGAGAAAACCATTTAGAATCATCAGATGGAAACGTTTGGGAAGAAAGATCGATTTCCAACCAAATCATCGTTTTCTTGGGAAAATAGAATCTTGATATCTGTTACATACCTTTGCCATTGCCTTTTTATCACTTCGTTTAATCTTGACACGTGTACTAGCTTCTTCCTCTTCAATTCTGGCCATTTCTTCTTCGAATTCCTTCTTTCGTAATGTATCCTTAATATCAGGTAATGGAATTGTCAAGGTATCCATCGATGACGAAGGAGGTGTCGAGGATGAATCCGATGATGATGATGATGATGATGATGATGAAGTCTGTATGTCTCCCCCATCAAATTTGAAATTTGCAATATCCTTCAACATGGAGATATCGATTTCCTCCTCCTCCTCGTCGTCGTCATCATCGTCATCCATATCTCCCAAAAAAGTCGTCGTCGTAGGTTCAACTTCAATCTTCGAAGCAGTTGCGTCGACTATTGGTAGTACTGTTGGACTCTCTGGAATGGATGGTACTGTCGGTGGTTTCTTTCTTCGTCGTCGTTTTTTCTCACCAGCTGCTGCCCATAAAGTGGTGGTGGAGGATTCTCTCACCTTGGAAACAGCACTCGATACGACATCCAGAAAGGATGGGGTACTACGAGATCTTCTTCCTACTACTATCGGTCCATATGGTACTAAGTACGCCTCACCGATTAGTATCATGCTCAAGGCAAAGCATAACTTGAATAGAACTTCGCACATCATGATCCACAGTCCAAGATCAACAATAGGATCCACTGCAAATGAAAGGAGTTGACAGGTGATGGCATCTAGTACACCGTAATGAAGAGCTGACAGTGATGACGGCTTGAGATCGAGGAACGAACACCAAGAAACATCTTGAATTGGACAGACAAGCCACGCGGAATGCGGTGGAACGTCAGAGCGACGTCGTGCTGACGGACGCAGACGACTTGATTGACTATTCGACCGGTTTACCGGTAGACTACCAGAAAACTAAATATAACTGTAATGGTAACTTGGGAAATCTGTAGACAGTCAATTTCTCCTAGTCTTCCTAGTTTTTAGTGTCGATTATCTCTATGGATCCAACAAATAAAATTTCCAAGGCTCTAAAATCCAAATCTTCATCATACATCTAATGAGTGTGTATTTGTTTAACTTGATCCATCGGCCTTGTTCATGTCCTCGGCCACCTCTCGGCGACGCGCGTAGAACTGGTCCAAAGTCTTCTTGGGGATCTTCTTGAGCAATTCCTTGGGGAATGCTCGGAGGATGCTCCATGCAAGGTCGAGAGATTCGAAAATCGTTCGTGATTGGTATGGTCCTTGAGAGACGAACTTGCCCTCGAAGCGCTCCAAGAAGCTGAGGTACAGGTGGTCCTCCATCGAAAGGGCTTCTTCTCCGACGACGGCCTTCATGGCCATGACATCCTTACCCATAGCGTATGAAGCGTACAACTGGTTGGAAACTGATCCGTGATCAGATCGGGTCATGCCCTCTCCAATAGCTGACTTCATGAGACGCGACAAGGATGGCAACACGTTGATCGGTGGGAAAATACCCTTTGTGTGCAATTGACGATCCAAATAGATTTGACCCTCAGTAATATATCCCGTAAGATCAGGAATAGGATGCGTAATGTCGTCGTTAGGCATCGTAAGAATGGGAAGCTGGGTGATAGAACCGTTTCGTCCGACGACACGACCAGCACGTTCGTAAATGGTGGAAAGATCCGTGTACATGTAACCGGGGTAACCACGACGTCCAGGAACTTCTTCACGAGCGGCAGACACCTCACGAAGAGCGTCAGCGTACGAAGACATATCCGTAAGGATGACAAGCACGTGCAAATCGCGTTCATAAGCAAGGTATTCAGCAGTCGTCAAAGCCAAACGAGGCGTAATGATACGTTCAATGGTCGGGTCATTGGCCAAGTTGAGGAAAAGGGCAGTACGTTGCATGGCACCACTTTCTTCGAAGTCGGAACGGAAGAAACGAGCAGTTTCCATGTTGACACCCATAGCTCCGAACACAATAGCGAAGTTCTCTTCGTGTCCATCCATGGTATCCTTTTGTTGGACAAGCGAGGCTTGTCGAGCAATTTGGGCGGCGACCTCATTGTGGGGAAGACCAGCGGCAGAGAAAATGGGAATCTTTTGTCCACGAGCAATAGAGTTCATGACATCGATAGCGGAAATACCGGTTTGGATCATGGCCTTGGGGTAATCACGAGACGACGGGTTGATCGGTTGACCGTTGATATCGAGGTAGGCTTCAGCGAGAACTTTTGGGGCATTATCGATGACCTTACCGGATCCGTTGAAGGAACGACCAAGCATCTCCTCGGAGACTCCCATCTTCAATACATCACCAGTGAATTCGCATCTAGTCTTTCGGTTATCGATACCTGCAGTTCCCTCGAAGACTTGGACAACGGCTCGGTTTCCGGCAACCTCAAGAACTTGACCAGAGCGTTCCGTGCCGTCACCAAGGCGTAGGTTGACAATCTCGGCGTACTTGGGAAGCTTCACATTGTCGAGAAGAACCAAAGGTCCGTTCACACCAGCAATGGTTCTGTTCAAAGGAAATTTGAGGTGAGAAAGAATGAATAGATTCGAGTGCCCATGCAACGAGAACAAGACGGAAAAGAAGTCATAACTACGATATTTCGAAACATGGCGGCTCAAAACTTTTGGACCTGGAAAAGGCACGCCATGTCGTGACAACTCCAGCCTAGTAGTACCCCAAGTATCCTCCATGTTTGGTTCATAGCACCCGACAACAAAACTTCGGACTCCTCATAGTGATCCCCCAAAATATAGCCGTTAAACGGAATCACATCTCCACCTTCGCCATTCTCGACTGAGAAAACGAAGTTCTTCAGAATGATCTCACCTGTACTCAAGACGAGGGACAGCGGCATAGTCCTTGACGACCGAAAGTGGGTCGAAAACCTTGCGTTCGGGGATGTTAGCTACGTGGGCCATGGTTACAATGTAAATTGGGAACAACGATTGATACTATTCCTAACAACAACATCATGGGGACTCCCGACTCTTCTTCCGTCTCTCGAAACGGCCAAGATCTATCGAGATAGGCGAGGGAGGGCGTGCTGGCGACACCTTGCAAGCCGGACTCACCCCTTCCTGTATCGACTGCCGGTGAAGGACTAGTTGAGAAAATTTTAGCTTATATAATTTCAAGGTTAGAAACCTCCGCTTCGCCAACTGCGAGCTCGCCGTTGTGGTGGGTTCGAGCTTTTTTCAGAAGGTTGCGAAACCTCTACAACAGCCAAATAGGTACCTAATGCCACAAGTATGATGCGTGGATATGCTGTATTTCGCTCACCGCAGGGGCATATCATCGCGACATATCATAGCGGCGAACCCTGCCCCGAAACGGCTCATCAAACGAAGAAAATCAGGGTCACACAGTCAAGCAAAGTATACTCGTTGGAGACCATTGATCATCGCTAGTTTGGTTTGTCCCCGATTTATCCAGATCCTACCGTTGATTCCACGCGGGATTCTGCCAGCAGTAAGGCGTTTGCCCAACGAAACGTAATAGCTGATAGTTGCTCCACTCTCAAACTCAGCAATGGATTCTTCTTGATAGAATAGTGGAATAACACCGTCTTTGGAGGTTCCGTACGCATTAACCGACAAACGCTCAACCTATCCTTTTTGGGATAGGTTATCGCCAAAAATAACTTTAACTTTGAACTACTTTTGGACCAAATCGAATCTTGCTTCTCGGTCTTAACCGTACGTA
>Ga0194115_10004580_pt1 | contig 14786 bp, 11 predicted proteins | sample TA2MahsurfametaG_3_FD_148656 | JGI IMG/M metagenome (GOLD analysis project Ga0194115, IMG submission 148656) | Freshwater microbial communities from Lake Tanganyika, Tanzania - TA2015002 Mahale S4 surface | ecosystem: Environmental > Aquatic > Freshwater > Lake | place: Tanzania: Lake...
AGGCTTCCGCACGTAATGGACTTGGTGCGTTTCCTGTGGCAGGCTGTCGGAGTGAGAAGTTCCTCCGTGGATGCCTGGCGGCACTGTGTGGAGGGGCATGAGTCGATTGGACATTAAGAATGGAAGCTGATACGTCCAGACTTAAAATGTGTGTATCATAGATATCGGTTTCGGAAGATGCATCTTTCAGGAAACGGAGAGTCTGTTCCCGCCTCGACATAGGACCAAACATCGTGGTCGGTGGATGTTCCGAATCATCCGCACTACTGATCCTCGAAAGATTGGGTGCACAAAAGGAGGTCGACTGAAAACTAGTATGAACATCTGGAGGATAGTCGGTGTCTTCAACTGGAGATGATGATGTTGATATGTGATGCATCATTAACAACAACTCTGGTGCCATCTGATCTGTACTTTCCATGCTGATTGAATGATTGGAATCATCATCATCATCGTCATCTTCGTCGTCGTCAAGATGACCTTCATTTCTCGTCGAAAGGAACATTGTCCGACCATGATTCCGTTCCGGTGTCGCCAATTGTTTGACTCTGGGACTATTAAAGAAGTCCATACTCACGTCTGTCATAACCTCGATGGATTGTTCAAAGACAGATGCAGGAGGAGCATGTATATCCACACGCCACGGACTTGTCGTCGTCGTCGTAGCGACTGAGGAAGATTCTCGTGAAATGTCTGCATCTTGAGAAGGAGAAGCTTCTACAGCAGAAGGTCCATTTCCTTCCAGAAATTGTTCCCATTGTAGATCCAATAAGGTGGTTGGTTTTGTTGCCGGTCTGTTAGTTGCTTCTCCATCGATACCATGTTTGGAAATATGTCGCATATGCTCTGCCAGGGCAGCCCTTGCTCCGATGCTCATACTGAAAATGCTACTTTCACCGTAATCATCGTCAACATCGGAGGGGAAGGAATGGCATGGTCCTATCGTCGGTTGAGTCCTTCGATGATCATCCTGCTGTCCAATGGTAGTATTGTTGTCTGATGTCGGTGCCAAGAAGTCGTCAATGGCTGGAAAGTGATCACGATCACGTCTAGAAAATGGATTGATGGGATGATGATGACTCCTTGAAGAACGTCGTGACACCTTGTTGCTGCTGGTGGTATCCGCCATGGCTGTTTTGTGTCCTTTGTTTTTCTTTGGCCTGTCTAAGTCTGTGAATCTGAGGAGGAAAAACACAGAGGACGAGAACGAAAAGAGAAGTTTCTTGACGGTTCAATTTAGTGGCGGCAGAGCTACAGTACATACTGTATCCGACGCCTTCAATCTTCCATTTTTTGATTTTGAAAATGGGGCCTTGCAGGACTGGTTTGAACCTGATGTTAGTCGATCGGCTGTCGCATCCTTGTCGCACTAGAGTCGTGCGATCGGATCCTTTCTCGCCGACCGCCGACTCCCGTTCTCACTATTCGAGGCAGTCAAAGACACGTCACACTGTTGACTCGATCAGATTTCTTCTCGCGATGATTTCTTGGACGCCATGCAATTGTCGAAGAAACCAGAGTGTCACCATGCCGGTGAAGCCGCCGGATCGTTATCTTCCAAGGATTCTTACCTTGTATTTTCCGATTGTCAGAGACAACCTTGATTCCCTTTACAGAGTACCCCGTCATTCCAACGCACACTAATATCATCCCACGGGAATTCTGCAAAAATGAAGACACCTATTCTTCGTTCGGCCATCGTCCGAAAAGTAGGATATCAAGTTCCTGTACAGAGGCAGTATCTTTCTCAAACCCTAATCCCCTGGAACAGTTTTCGTCCTTGTACAACTGTCTCCTATGGACGGGCAACCGTTCCTACGTGGTCCGTGCAATCATCTCCACTCAAGAAAATTACATGTCTCCTCCCAGTATCATCATCGACGATGATGATACGTCAATATCATTCCTCTCCTGTTCAAGAACTTCCCGTCCGACGTCGACGTGTCCCCCCTGGCACTACCTCCTCCACCACTACCAACCATAACAATAATAGCGACTCTTCGGAGGAAGTCGGTCAGAAACGTAGTAGTGCTCTCAAACATTCGTCTGTTGATGATGATACTGAATTTGTCCGTGCGGCGACGATGTTATTAGACAAATTAGAAAAGGCATTACAACCAATGAAACCACCCATGAATGATTTCTTTGTCATGGAACGTTTTTTTGGTGATTTCGGTGAAGTCCTAACTATCGATCTTGGTCCGAAGGAGGGGAAATATCGAATCGAAATGAGTTTAGATGATCATGTCTTTGAATATTCAAGTCCTATTTCAGGAAAAATATTATACGTCCTAAGTGCCGAAACGGGAGAATGGGTTGGGATGGAAGATGGACATTCCTTTGAAGGTCTTTTGGTACGTGATCTAATCCGTCAATGTCGAGGGTTACCGAATTTGTAGAAGATAAAATAAAACCATCAACTTCGGAGTGCATACCAGTTGCCAAACGCGATACATATATGCCGGTACTATCACGAGGAGTGCCTATGGAGGCCGTTTCGTGTTTTGATATATTCCTATCCTTATTGATTAGCGAATCCTTCAAGGGCTACATGCCGTGTTGAATGCTTGGAAACTCGAATGCAGGTCGATGTAAGGCAATTCTCCATCTAAGCTGATCGTCAGGTCCACCACTCAACCATCCCTCCAGGACTGCCACTGAAACAATAGTAGTATCTAGTACTTCTGTCTTCACCTTTTCTTTCGATTCATCATTCTTCTCTTCTCCCACGGGTACTGAGGAAATAAACTCCTGTGTCACATCATACAGAACTTCCAACTGTGCTGCAACACCACCCTTGAGTTTCTTGAGCTCCGATTCATCTATGTCATAATCAATAAGTTCATACTTCCAATCTGTTCGTTCTCCCCACCCTTCAATGTCGTCTGCTGGTGCCTTCTCAGCACAACGAAAGGCCCTGGCACTGATCAGGGCAACATGATTCACCGTACAGCTACCTTCCTTGAACTTGACATCACGATCCGATTGAAGCAGAAAGGCAGCCTTGGCACTCATCTGGTGTAGATCCAACAATTCGGATGTGACCATTCGAGAAAACTGGCCTGCCAGAGATTCGGGATCCTTCTCGGCATCGTCCTTCCAACTGTGTTCCAAGACGGCGGTCGTAGACGTATCGCCCTTAATCTCTGCCCTCACAATATCATCCTTGGAGAAAGCAAGAGTGATCACATCATCAACAGTTTTATCTGTTGCTGCCGTCCCTTCATCGTTCGATGCTGATGCATCGGATGTGGTGGATCCTGTCTTGGGATCCTCCGATCCCATCATTGCGGTCGTATTGTTGTTGTTAGTTCGGGCGTCTGCTTGTATCTTTCGGAGTTGATTTTCCAACGACCCCGACACGTTGTGAAATCGTTCCAAGGCTGGTTTCACTCCAGCTAGAAATTCGGGAGCATCAAATTGATATTGTTTGAAGAGTGGATTTTCCAAGTCATTGAATAGAGACAAGATTACCATCGGTCCACTCGATGCTTGGGACATCACTTCCTCGTTGATCGTTCCCTTATCCAGTCTATCGATAAAGGCATTCCGCTTTTCGACATCCATAAGTTTCATAACTCCACTTCCTGCAGAATATAACATTTCTGTGAATGTCCGTGGTGGGATGATGAAACCATCCAGAGCTTTCCGAAACACGCCCGGAACGTTCATAGTGTCAAAGGCAGATTAGGTTCGACAGCAATATCTATCAGGTGCATAAGCCGAACTCTGGGAATTCTCTTTTCTCGAAACTGACAGTGAAGGAAGGAAAACTTTAACCTGTACACAGCCTCGAATGACTTCGTTCGAGGTGACTGTCAATAGGATGATTCCAATTTTTTGCCTTGGTTTCTTGCAAACGTGTGTGTGTTTATTGTTGTTTAGTCCTTTCGGAAATTCCTGCTGCTCCGACATTCTATCTATCCTCGATTCGCAGATTGCGATTCGCGGATGTGACGTGAGTTACCGACAATAGCCAACGATGAGTCACCCAGCCCCAACGGAAAATCGACTCATTCGACAAAATAGGATCCTATCCCACCTCTTTCACCGCCTCTTGAATATGGAAAATGAAGAACTTATGGTGAACCTAGCTTCACTGAGTCAATAGAAGAAGGATGCAATATCATCCTAGCTCGAGCTTGAGACCATCAATCTGTTTGCCATCGGCGGTCAAAGCGAACAAAGATGTACATCGGGTCCACGTTGGCTGGATTCTAGAACGTATCGTATCGTCCGGAGTCCCAAACCCAAATGACTACATCCACTTTGCGACGCTTCTGTTATGGTAGTGTGCTACAAAACTGTTAATGGATTATCCATAATGATTCGTCCCCGATCCCCGATACCTTTATGCATTTGGCAACCCCCCATTATCCTCGATTGGGTAACTGTGAAACGGCCATTGTTTCAACGAGTGTTGCCTTGTGTTGCGCCAGAAGAGCGTTAGCCTTCTGAATGCATTCGTCGGCATCTACCGGGGGTGGCCGATCCTTTATGGGTACATCTCGAGAGAGATTACCACCACCCGTACCACTACCAATGGAACCCTTTCGTGATCCCGGCCAAAAGGATTGAATCAATTCGTTCAATTGTACCTCATATCCATGAATTTTTTCATTCTGATGCTGCAAGACTGATTCAAGCTGTGATTGTGATTCGTAACTCGCAGCAAGGCAATCAGGAATGGACCTCATCAATTCCAACGCTCGATCTTGAATCACCCGTCGTCGTTTGGGGTGATGATTTTCTACCTCTGAACGAAGAAGTAGCTCATCCAATGAAGATATATCGCCAATCGCTTGACTCAATGCCGCTTGACGTTGTCGTATCACAGAGAGTCGATCCATCTCGATAGGGGGGGCTCCACCCTCACGTGGCCCCTGGCATTCCGACGAAGATTGTCCACGTTCCGTCCCTATACTTTGCACGGATAGTTGAGAATCATTCGCGGGATGAGGATTCAGGGGAACTACATTGACGCTGAAGGACTTGGACGATGAGTGCTCATCGGCTAACAAGCCTTGATCGCCATTGGTAGGAGTCTGCTGCTGCTGCTTCTGTTGTTGGTGGTGGTGTTGTGGCCTAGAGAAATCTCCTTGTCCTGGCTCGTTCGCTGACGAAAACCCTGTCGTGGTACTGCTACCCGTTGGGCTTGCCAACATAGAAAAACGAACGGGGAACTCAGAAGGGACATGATCATCAGCTGTCAATAATCGTATCAATAGAGTTTGCACCGTCTTGAGAGCAGAGGTGAAACTTTGATCATTCTTTGTAGAAAAGATACGAAAGACACAGACCGTCCCGAACTGGATCATCAATGAAGTGGGTCGAGAAGCATCATTATCATCGTAATTTTCTTCTTGTAGTTCTATATTTTCGATATAGGATAGATCTAGTTGATAACAATGGCCATCCAACTTGAGATAGATGGTAGACTCTTGAATTTGTGGTGTCGCATGACTCATGGGGTTCGCTGCATGTTGTCGGCGAAGTATCTTTTGATAGGCAGTGGGAGAGGTAAATCGATTCGAAAACGATCGTGGAAAACTCTCACCGTGATGAGGAGTCAAGGGAGAATGTTTGAGCGTCGCTGAATGGACGACTAGGTCCATCGGACACATGGCGGGATCAAATTTGTCATTGTCACATGAAGATGCGGCTTCGATTGCTCTTTTTTTCTTCGACGTAGTTTCGACGTTTTCAATCGGTTTAGCGAAAAAGGCAGGTCCAATCGACACAATGATACTCTGTTGAGATAATGAAGTCCCATGCTCGGAGGAAGAAGATGATGGCAAGGATTCGATCGATAGTGCAAAGTCACGCAATAAAGTTTCCATCCGACTTATGGATCGGTCTGCTGTCTCGGGAGGTAATGGAGGAGGCCACGAAACGGACCGTTCCAAAGGGAACAAATACGGTTGAGCTTTCAGAAAGGATGTTCGGTCCATGATGAGAGAGAGATCAGATGGCGATAGCAATGGAAATCGTTAACAGAGTTGATAGAAACAGCGCTATGCACTCAGCATGTGACAGTGTGAGATAGACAGGCAATCTCGAAAAACTTCCAACTCCGTTCGAATCGCAGGAGTCGTCTTCATCCGGGGAACCGGAATGAATCGCGTCTTCAAAGCTGCAATCAAAACAAAATACGTATTTTACCGCACTTTCTTCAGAGTTGCATTGCAGGCGGTTCCCGGTATGAGTCGTATGGTTCATTTTAAGAGCTCGAAACTGTAGTTTACACGACGGTCTCCGACTAAACAGTCCACGTCAATTGTACGGACAGGGGCGAGAACCATCGAACCGGGACGACGCTGGGTGTTGGTGGCGACAATGGGTGGTGTTGATGTTTGGGACTCTTCATTTTTACCCCACCAATTCACAGTCAGTATCGCTCATAAAATTTACAGGAATATCTATAATGGATGATGTAAGTTAATGAGTATATGTTGTCGACTGGTGAAATCCCAGGCCATTATCGTAAAAAATTGACAGAAATCAGCTTGTGTGAATGGCCTTGACCATGTCGGAAAACACGTTTAGGAGACCTTCCACAAGGAGAAACTTTCCATGGACTAAGGGTACATTTTGTGATTCAGCTGTTCCGCACAGTACGGTGGACTTTTCAGATATCGCTCACTTTGCGTGTCATTCTCTATTACGTGTCATTCCCCCTCCAAACAAAACCAGAGCGATTGCGTCTGCCCACTGTGTTGCGAAGAATTCGACATTTCGGATCGTCAGTTTTTTCCCTGTAAATGTGGTTACCAGGTATGCATGTGGTGTTGGCACCGAATTCGAGAGACAGAATCGGGTTTGTGTCCAGCATGTCGTACTCCCTATGGAGATGATCCACATGAATTCAGTGCCGTAGATGTGGAGGAGGTCTTGAAGGCGAATAAGGAAAAGGAGGCGGCAGCGAAGAAGGAACGAGATCGACAACGGCAGAATGTACCGTCTGATGGGAATTCGTCTGATGGTGAAACACTTGCGTCATTACTTGGCAGTGGTAAGAAGGGACCGATGGAAGTACCGAGAGATCGAAATCAACTTGCGAACATGAGAGTCATACGTAGAAATTTGGTATACGCCGTGGGACTGCCGCCGAGTATAGCTAGTGAGGAGATACTGAAAAGAGCAGAATACTTTGGTCAATACGGAAAGATTGCTAAGATCGTACTGAATCGTAGCCAGGTGACAGGTGGTGGTGATCCTCGTCGGGCAAGTGCGTCGGCCTACTGTACCTTTGCGCACAAGGTGAGTCGTGTGTTGCCGAGCTGCCTTGTATGGGATACCGGAAGATGGCACAAGGACCTTTAAACGAGCCAGGATTTTAACCATGTTCAATTCTCGTGGAAACTGCCTATAGGAGGATACTCTGGCGTGTATTCTGGTGCTGGATGGATTCTATATGGAGGGCAGAAATATTCGAGCGTCCTATGGTACCTCAAAATATTGTTCAGCCTTTATCAAGAATGTTCGTTGCAATAATCCTGAATGTACGTATCTGCATGAAATGGGCGACGTGGAGGATACCTTTACAAAGCAAGAAATTCAAGCGGGTTACGTGACTAGTGGGCGAGACGTTTTGGCTCGGCAGCAACAGATTGTTGAACAGGCCCTTAGTGCAGCAGGTGCAGCAGCAGGTAGTACCCCTCGTCGGCGAATTGGTGGAGGTGGACCATCGGGTACAGGTCGAGCAGCCAGCGTCCCTATTTTTCCTCCGCCTGCGTTTGACGAACCAGCAAAACAAAGTGCGCCATTGGTACCACCTCCGTCGGGGGCAACTACCCGCTCTGTATCTGTAAATTCTGCCTCTGTAAATTCTGCAGCTACCTTCCCAGCGATCCCATCGGCAACGACGAGTGCAGTACCGACCCTACCAGCACCAAGTACAGTTAGCCGCGCAGCGACAGTCGGGGCGGCTCCAAAGCCGATACCACTCAGTACGGCAGCATCTGCACCTCGAAAGGCAGTCGGCCCAACTTCTGCTGCCGTGTCGGCAGCATCTGTCGTCGCTGGATCGCGGGTTAGCAACGCACCCGCTGCTGCTCATACGACTCTGACACCTTTGACTCCTCTGAAGCGCGCCAACGGTAAGGGAACGTCGAAGCCCTCAGACAACTCGGCCCTCCCAGCGACTACAAAGATCTCCAACGTCAAGACCGGGAAGACGAAGCACGCAGTGAAGCTTTCGTCGTCAGGTTCAGGATCACCAGGTTCAGCAAGCTCATCGCACGACACAGCCAGCACAGTGATAGGATATACAGACGGACCTGGCTTGATCGGTGGTGCTGTAATCGGAGCTCCTGTCGTTCCGGCGGTCAGCGTCCCGAGAAGCAGCGAGGGGCCGAGCCCCCTCGCATCCTTAGGAGGCGAGCCACTCAGGGGTCTTGGTGGCGAAGTCTTCAATGGACCCTTTTCGAGCAGCAATCCCGTCATTGGAAACGGAATACCGATCGGTAGTAGCAAGGATAAATGGAGTACTTCGATGTTGGGTGGTGATCCCCTTCCCCTCGTCACGCCAGGCTCTGGTGGGTTGTGGGGTGCTTCAAACTCCACTGGTCTAGCACCTGGACAGAATAATATCGGCGGCGTCGGCGGGAACGTCATTGGCGGTGGTGCTACTTTTCAACAAGGGTCGGGCAGTTCTGCCCTGGCATCCCTGTTGGGAATCAATCTCCCAACTGGTTCAGGATCTCTTCGTGAATCTTCCGATTTATGGGGGCTACCAGTGCCGCAACCACAGCCTTCTCTTTCAGGTTTGAATGGTGGTCTGATGCCGTCTCAGGGCGTTATCGGTCCTGGTAGTTTAAATCAGAACACTAGTGGTTTGATCGGCGGTCACCCCATTGGGACTCCTTTGGCGCAAGCTCCGATCGGCGGTGGTGGAAGCAAGAATGACATTGCACTGCTACAAAGTCTCTTGCCTGGAGTACACATTACCAGCGGCAGCCCGTATGGGCAGGGGAATGGATTCGGAGCCCCCGGACAGAATCAGCTTCACTTCAATCCTGCCATGCAACAGCAAGGCCAGTGGTATGGTGGTTTACAAACAGGTCTTGGAGGAGCGCCCATTGGAGCCGGAAAACGAGATCGAGATACTCCAGGAAATATCTGGTAGTCCGAGAAGCCCTTACATGTGTGTGTGTGCGTGTGTCCACTTGAGAACCATGTTCGCACCGTACAGACCAAATGGATTGATATGAGTGAACCGGAGAAAATTCGTCCGGCCTGCGACAGATGACAGAGAATGGAAATGGAGGTTTTAGGAATGGAAAAGAATGGAATTGGAATGGAAAAACAGAATGGACTAGGAATGGAAAAACAGAATGGAATTGCAATGGAACAAAAGAATGGAATTTGGAATGGAACAAAAGAATGGATTTTTTGAGGAGGAGTTGACGACGGGCTTTCGCAGGCTCTCGAATTTGCAAAGGATTGAAAAGAGATATTGGCGTCGGCCTATCTCTTCTAGTATGACTCACAGTAACGTACTCAGATTGTTTGCAAAACTACTTTATCGTACGATAGTGTGGGCTTTCTTCTCTCTGACCAAATTTGCGATTGCGACGGGGGGGGTGTGAAGTCGCTATGACTTTCTACTACTATCCATCACTTCCGAGTACAATCGAAAACCAAAGTCTCTCATTTCGTGAATGGGTCGTCGTGGTCCTAATGGCTTCGATGATTCATCGCCTGGACTATACCAGGATCCTTCTTGTAGCGCTTGCTTAAGGATGGTAGAGTTCTTGACAGCAGCTGGTAACAGAATCATTACCCTGAAGGTTGCCTCTTGGGGCCAACGAGGATTCTTTAACCCTTCTAAAGCATGGACACTCAGTAAAAGGTATCGTAATTCCCGTTCAAGTTCTCCCTTTCGACTATCGGAATATGTGACTTTTTCGTTGAAACATATTCGGTAGGTTTCATATTCTATCGCTGTTGCTTGATCGAAAAGAATCATCGAAATCTCTTGAGAGTCACCTGTGGATACTGCCGACATTGCCATCTCGACCGTCTGAGAGATATACTCGACAACTTCTGGATGTCTATTCACCCTACATTTAATATCAAGGAATATGGTCGGACAGAAAGACTCTTGTGGATATAGGCGTCGAATATACAACACTAGTAGTACATAAAGAGAGGGATCGTTCAATGGATTTGAGAAACAAAATGACTTCAGATGCCAGAGTGATTTTGTTCCACCAAAAAGAAAATACCATACCTTGATGGATGAGCATCTCGATACCTGCTCGCCAGAGAGCCTCGATCGAGTTGTCTTCATTGTTCATCATACGTTTCAAACCATTATCTACTAGCTATAGATAATTCTCTGGTTCTTGGTGGAAAATACCGTTCCGACCCCGACCACAACAGCATGATACGACAGGGATTTGAAGGTGTAAGGATGATGGTTGTCGATTCGTTAGATTCAACGGATAGTTATTCCGTTGAATCGATTTCCGTCAACGCGGTCATCGCGCGATGATCGGCACAACCAAGTTCAACGTTGTTGATTGACGACGACATGTAGTTCCACTTGGATCCTTATCCCATGAAGACTCTGACCGTTGCCTTCTTTCGGCAATCCCTTCGGAGCGATCATGCTGCTGTTGGGTGTCAAAAGTATGAAAAGATAGCAATGAGTAGCAAGCTGGACGCAGTCATCATCGCCTTCTCGGCTATTCTCCTATCAGTGGGTGCCTTTCAGCAGCAGCGACCAATTTCCCTTCGTTCTGTGTCGTCGGTAGAAGTCTCGACGCACCGATCTTTGTTCCAACGCACAACTCTTTCACTCGGTGCTTCGGTTCCAAATCTGGCGGAAACTACTACAGTCCAAGATGCAGATCTTGATTGGTCTTTCCTAGATGCAGTCTATCTAATTACATGCCCTAATGCTGATCCTAATAGGATGAGATTGAACCGTGCGATTGGAATCCTAGATGATGTCGGTCTTGCCGATCGAGTGGAAATAAAGGAATTCGATACAGATGACGAAAACAGAATCCGTGGATGTTATACGTCCCATATCTGTGTCTTGAATAGTGTCCTAGAATCGACGAAAGGAGGAGGGAAGGGAAATAATAAGAATTTGTTACAAGGATTGTTCCGTAATTTCGGAGGGAACGTTGATTTTCTCAAGGACGGTGGTGAAAAAACGACGGATGGAGGACGGAACGTCAATGTTTTAGTATTGGAAGACAATTTAGCTTTGAATGGTGCTCAATTAAAACAGGAACTCTTGAATTCTGTAGCAAAGTATATGACGACAGATCCAGATTGGGATGTTATCCATCTCTCCTACATTCCCTACGTTCCGGATTTGAAGGTATCACGGACTAATTTTCAAGATATCGTCAAACTCTCGAGTGGTGTGGGAAGTGCATTAGGGACGACAGCCTATATCATCAATAGTGAAGCAATCAAGAAATTATTAAAGGATGACAGAGACAATAATGGTTTTTATCTTCCCATTCCGGATGTCATGGCGAAACTCTTCCCAGAGACGAGATATGCATCCAATCCGACCATCTTTGTCCGGGCACCGAATACAAAAAGTTTAGTCAATCCACAACTGGATGATCTACGAGAACTACTCTTCCAACCAGTCGTCGCATCCTTTTCACAACAACTACTTCTTACGACTGGCCTCACGACGAACCTCTTATTGCCGATTACGATTCTGGTGTTACTGGGAGCTAGTGGGGCAAGCTTGTTTTCGACATTTGTATCTTTCCACTCCCTCATCACGAATGGTGACTTTGATGGGCCGATAATAATTCCATTACTCAGTGGAGCATTTTCATTGTTTTCTCTGGCAGTACTGGCAAAGGGCATTATGCTTGCACCAAAGCAGCAAGGACCGGCATGAAGTCTGAATGAAAAAGAAGCAGAATAATTTCAGCATTCCGACAAGTTGTCCAAGAAGGTTCTCGTGTATATTTCATTAACGTACACTGGCTACGAGGTACCTCCGTAGCCCGTGGGCCAGTCAGATGGAGATCATGATCTTGAAGTGACGTGACTATCTCGGTTGAGGTGATACGACGTCTCGGCACTGCGTTTTGGCAGTATCTGTGTTCCTTGTAAAGAAATAAGAATTCACGTTAATGCAGCTAAATTAGACAGAGACAGTGACGCCGCTAGAGAAGGTACCTTACAGTTAACTTCTCTGTGGGTCGCTCTGGCTTCTCTTCTAGCTCCTGTCGGGAATGGAAGCTTTTCCCGTCTCTCAAGGCATACCAATGAGTTCCCATATATACCATATCGTAAATATTACTACACTTATTGATTCGAGAGTCGAATAGGACGATTGAACTAGGAAACGTTATCCACGTCATGAAATCGGTCAGTCTGTTTTGGCATCCATAGGTTTTCTCCTGAAGTGACAAGACGTGGGAGAGTTGGAAGATGCATAGTTAGTTGCGACGACAACATCTCTCATACGAGGATCCTGTACTCCGTCTTCGGAGGGAAATCAGCGTGACAATGCTGTCTCACTATAGAAGAAGCTTACTGATCTGCGGAAATGCACGATCAAGGTTCCACCGATGTACTGTAATGTCTGCATGCGAAAGTAACTACCACTCTGTCTTTTTTTCGACATCCACCACCAACCACAACACAACGCCCAAAGCATCGACGACGACGATGACGAGTGAGCAAGAAATTTCAATCCTTCCTCTTTACAAACGTGATTCAGATCGAGACTACATTCCTCGTGTTGCATTTGGGATGTCATTCGTCAATACCCTTTACTGGTTATGGTACGCCATCGATTTTATCCCCGCTGTCAATGCTTCTCCAATAGAAAGTCTTCACATTGATCCCATAGTCGGATATGGTGCACTTGGTCTAGGAATAGGAATCAACGTTATGACAGCCATCTATCCGGCAGTATTGGTAGCCAAGATGGACTTTGATGAAACGAACAACCAACTACATGTGTATCGTTACAATCTTCCGTTTATCACGGTCGTTTCTACGCCGGCGCTCTACAATCTGGGAGATATTAAGAGTTCGGATTTGACCAAGATTCTGGAAGACTATAAGGGCGATTTTCGTAGATTTAAAGGCCATCTGGCACTCAAAGCCAAGGGAAGCACTCTACCGCTTCTGTTAGAAATAACTGATGCCGATAGGGACGTCGAGAATGGTGGGGAGGATCTTATGCATATGATCTTGCGACCAAAGGCATTTCTATCATCTCGGCGTCAGGACAGACTGAAGACTCTTAGAGTCAAAGCACCATCTTCAAAACGAAGGATAAAGTAGGCAGCTCGCTTTCGAGGTTGTCAAAGCTTCGTGTACATTCCCTTCTTCCAGTCTGCTGTCAATGTTCACCTGCCAAAGTTGTGTCGCTGACTACTCTTTCTTCGCAATGCCGACACTTACAGTCTACACCTCTCTTGAGATTTATTCTTCGTCGATCGGTCCCAATAGGGTCACTTGCTTCTTTCGAGGTCTAATGAAGCGGACCTGTTGACGTCCACCTTTACCCATTAATGGATGCCGCTTATTGATATGACGGAATTTAATGTAGATTTCTTCCGCATCACGCTGAAGATCTTTGAATAGTGTACATGGATTCTCTGCCGGCATTTGAAGAAGTTTCAGAGCTCCTGCACTTTGCGCTTGATCTTGGATCGCCGGGTGCACGTGAAACTTGAGATTCGCAATTTCCCAGGCGGACGTCGAAAAAGGATTCGAGAACTCTGGATCTGCTACATCTGGCGTATATTGTCCCGACGTTACGACATCCGATTCGCTTTCAAGCATCTGATGTGCCGAAGGATACCGCTGAAGTATTTGACGAGCAAGAGCAATCAAAGGAATGCTCGTGTACTCTGGTGCGTGCATTGCAACAGTCAATAACTGCTTTAGGAATGCCGCTATTCTGATCGTGGAGTATTCGCGGCGCTTTATAAAAGCTGACGTCAAGCACTGCAAGGCAATATCCGTGCATGTCCGACTATTCTCCTCCGTCCCAAGTCTAGCGATCTGACTGTACAAGGGAGTGATATATTCCTTCACATCGATCTGTAACTCTTTTCCTGGACCTTGGAGAGTCTGAAACGCAGTCAAGACACAATTCAATGAAGCTTCCAAGGGATGTTCATCGACGGTCAGCAAAAGATCCTTCAGGACATCCAGCAAATCAACGACGGTATCCATATTGATAAGATGTGCGAATTTAGCAAGGCCCTCCAAAGCCGAAGGTAAAAGTAATTTCCTTGTCGCTGCATCTGTACTCTTCAAGATTCGAAAGTAGGTCAAGACGATAGACTGCAACATATCCGACTGACAACGTGCCAATAAGATCTTGTCGACAGAACCGGATCCTTCCTTTAATTCATTCTCAATCTCTGCCAACTCCTTATCACGCTTTCGTTTCTTCTTGTTCATTTCCGTCGCTAACTTCGCAGCCTGGGCCTCATCAATATGGACACGTAAAGGCAGTTTGCTAAAACTTTGGACGACTTGGGGTCGGATCACTCCCTTGTAGTCCTTGATGAGTTTCGCCACCTGTCTCACTGCTTCCATCGCTACTTCACCCTGTACATCCTTTTCAAAGACATGAATCACTGCCTGACAGCAGGAATCGCTGACTTGATCACATTCACGATTATTCATCTGCCGGACGACAATTGTCAAGATATTCGAACGAAAGTTGAAATGGTACGCCGATTTCAAAAGTTCACAAAGGCATAGGATACTCGTCATTGCCAGACGTGTCGGTGGTTGTCCTTTGGGGCTTCCATTCGCCCAACCTTTTT
>Ga0194115_10004585_pt1 | contig 14773 bp, 12 predicted proteins | sample TA2MahsurfametaG_3_FD_148656 | JGI IMG/M metagenome (GOLD analysis project Ga0194115, IMG submission 148656) | Freshwater microbial communities from Lake Tanganyika, Tanzania - TA2015002 Mahale S4 surface | ecosystem: Environmental > Aquatic > Freshwater > Lake | place: Tanzania: Lake...
GCGGTTAGCGCATGAACCGCCTGCGCTATCGCTATCTGCGCCGTGCCGTGCGCTGGTCGCTGGTAGTCGCCATCGGGGCCCTGTTCATCGGGTTCGCTGCCAAGAACGCCGATAGGTTCACCTGCGAACCAGACCCACATACCGTTGAGTACGGCGACACGCTATGGGCAATAGCCCAAGCCAAGTGCGACGGCAACATTCAGTCAGTCACCCAGAACCTTGTGGATACCTACGGTGCGAACATTCAGTTAGGCGACACTATCTGGCTACCCATAAACCAAGACTGCTTGCTGGAAAATCGGGACGGTCAAATCTGGGATAAGTGCTGATGACCAAAGACGAGCAACTGTTTGTGGACTTCTGGAGTCTGGTGATAGACCAACTCGGTGGTTCGCCGTCTTACGAGGACATGGCAGAACTCACGCACGAAACCCAAGTGGCGTTATTCGGTTGGTGTTCTTGTGAAGATGGTTGGCAGGCATACGACGACTGCCCTGCCTATCCCGACAAGTTCCAATAAATACTCCACAAAGTCTAGGCGTCCGGTTTCTACGGGGCCCTCGCTATTCGTCTATTCGCACCCCAAACCAAGGGGTTGTCTAAGCCCATAAGTGCCTGTAAGATGAAGTCATGACCACACTAATAACCGAAAACATGAAGGGGACTATCTCATCAGTCCAAGTCGTCTGGGAGCCAACTATTGAGTTTGGCGTTCAGACCGAATGGGCTGTACGTATCTCTTTCCGTAGCCCAACTGGTGACGCTTCGGACTTTCTGTCTCGTTCGTTGCCGTGTTTGAGCCGTGAGCAAGCAGTAGCGATAGCCGATTTCCATAATCGGTTGGTTTGCCCTGAACTGGTCGGCAGGTTCGCCGAAAAGGAGCAAAAGCACTCATGGATTTGACCATTAGGGTCAGCGAGTACGTCTCGTACACGGTAATCGTTGCCGTGGTGCTGGTTGCCTTCCTGCGACTTCGCAAAGAGCGCCAAGACTAACCCGAACCCCACTCACGCCCATAATCCCCCTTCGGCGTGGGTGGGGTTGTTATCACGGGGCTGGCGTTGTAGACTGAGACATTACTATGACTAACATGAATGTTTACTGGAATGATGATTACTGCGCACCTCAAACCCAGTTTGATACCCTAAAGAAGTCGGCGCTAATCGCACAAGGATTACGGCAACACACCGAAGTCAGCAAGTGGGTGACCGTCAAAGACCCTGCCGATACGGTTGGGGCGCTTGCCAGAGCGCATACGGCAATAGCGAACGGCGTAGATGCCGAGTACCTACAAGCCGTGATGACTGGTCGGCCCCGCGAACTGGCAGAGAGCAATGGCTTCCAGTGGGATGCTGGTATTTACCAGATGGCACTGAACTCAACGGCAGGCATCATGTGCGCCGTTGACGACGTGGTTGGGGGTTATGACCACGCTTGTTCTTTGTCTAGTGGGCTACACCACGCACGGCGCAATAAGGGTGATGGCTTTTGTACCGTCAACTCACTCGCGTTGGGTGCGTTGTACGCAAGCAAGTTGACCCATAGCGTCGCCATTCTTGACCTAGATGCGCACTTTGGCGGCGGGACGAACGAATACATCAAGAACACAGCCATCAAGCATTTTGACTTGTCTACCGTAGATTTTGATGGTTATGAGACTGACCGTAAAGACCGCATTTCCGTGCTGTGCAAGAACCCCGAAGAATACCTAGATTGTGTGGAGTACGCACTGGAAACGATTGCTTGGTGGGGTCCCGACATCCTCTTCTATAACGCTGGTGTTGACGTATTCCCGTTCGTTGACGCAGAAATCGTTTATCGCCGTGAGGAAATGGTGGCAAGTCGGATAGACCGAACCAATACCAAGACGGTCATTGTTATGGCTGGTGGCTACGGAAACTACGAAATCATCATCCCAATGCACCTTTCTACGATTATGTCCTTTTCCACCCCCCACCTGACTGGTAGTCGTCGCTAACCCAGAAGACGCGCCCGTAACGGGGCCATCGACACCATTGGTGGCATGACTTGCCCTACGTCATAAGTGCCTGTAACATGACGGTTATGAGTGAATTATCAAAGGAAGAAATCAAACTCAAAGTGTTAGACCACTTTGCCGAATTTATTAGTAAGTTGCTGGACGAGAACGATATTGACGCTTGCGCCGACTTCGCCACCACAATGGTTGACGCAATAGACCTAAATCCAGTCAGTATTGACTCAGACGGCGTAATAACGGCGACCCTGAAACTGGTGGCACTTGACGAACTACTAGCGGACTTCGCTGAGTAGCATTTAGATGTCGGGGGCACCCGCTCCCACAACAACAACAACAACAACAAGGAAGCGAGTAACAAGTAATGGCAACAGCAACACTCACGATTTCGGGGAACGTCACTAACGACCCCGAACTCACCTACACGCAGAGCGGGGCACCACGCCTTGCCTTTGGCGTTGCAGTCAACTACGGATACACCGACGCACAAGGCGAGAAGCAGGAAAAGACCTCGTACTTCAATGTGACTGCGTGGCGCTATCTCGCAGAGAACTCAGCACGCACCCTTGAAAAGGGCATCGGCGTCGTCGTAACGGGGCGCTTGGAACAGCGTTCGTATGAGGACAAAGATGGCATCAAGCGTTCAGTCGTGGACTTGGTTGCCGACGAAATCGGTATCGCTACTCGCTCGTTGGAGAGTGTTGAGCGCCGTGTCAAGCAAGACAACGGTGGTCAGCAGCAAGCCCCTGCTCGCCAACAGTCGGCTCCGCGTACTCGCCCAGCAACCACAAAGGTCGCGGCGGGTGCAACACCAGACGGCGAGCCGTTCTGATGACCACAGCAGAGTTCGTCATCTGGACACTGATTATCGTTCCAATCGTTGTTTTCGCGGGGCTTTTCGTTCTGTTTGCCAAAGCAGGAGAAAAGCAACGGAAAATTGAGGCTCAACGACGTGAAGTCTTTCAGCAACGATTGTTGAACATACACAATCCCGAAAGCAAACTAATTGACATGAACAAAATCGACGTTACGCAAGCGACTTCCATTGAGCACTTGATGCAGATGGCAGAAGATGCGGGTGCGATTGTTGTAAAAAAGCGACCCAATTGGGGCAGTGAATGAAATTCATCCGCCTGCATCTGCGCTGGTGGCTCTACAACAAACTGTACGAATTCCACCTATGGGCGGAAAGCAAGTCGTTGGACATGATTATCAAGTTGGATAAAGATGACCCACACTTCGCAGACCGCAAATGGGCGAACGAACTGAACTCTCGCCGTGCCCTTCGTGGTGAACCCATGTCGGGTATGTGGATAAAGCCAGACAACAGCAAAAAGCGTTGGCATGATTATTACGAACGCCAACCGAGGAATACATACGGAAAGCGCTAGCCAAGCAATGTGTGGGGTTTCGCTCATAACCACGCTCGGCGCGTCATAACCCGAACGGAGCGGGGCCCCACATAGCCAACACCCGATAATGCTCACCCGTGAGTGGCATCGGGTCAGGCTAGATAGTCGTCTGGCTTTTCCTGCTTGTTGTTCCGAAAGAACAGCATGTGTGCGTTGTCGGGGTCTTGACGGGAAAGTTCACGGTATTCCTGCGCTTGTGTGATGAGCGTGCCGTACTTGCGACGCACAGTTGCGTGTCGCCACTCCTTCACGAGGTCCCGATAACGACGTCGCACCTTCTTCTTGGTGAGGGGTGGGTACTGAGCCAAGTCATTTAGCAATAGGTGTTCTTGTTCGTGTGGGGTGATAAACCAGTCGCTGTCGTCGTCTGGTGAGTAAGGGTTGAACGCCGGACTCACGATTTGGCTCGGTATTTCTTCGCAATCTCCCCAACTGTTTCGGTGTTGCGAACGAACTGCTTGCCCTTCTTGTCGCCTTGCAACTTCTTCCTATTCGTAGCAGACCGCTGTGACGGAGTTAGACGCTTCCATACCGCATCTGGCAGGTAGCGCCGCATCTTCCCGCCGCGCCCCGCCTTCTTGCCATCAGATGTACGCCAACGCTGTTTAGTCCACTTGCGTAGCGAGCGTTGCTTGCGTGATGGGCGACCCGTGCGATAGCCACCACCTGCTTTCCTGTATGCCTGTGCAACCATTTGCGCCTTGCGAGCCGACCATTGCCCCGGTCTTCCACCCTTTGAGCCAGCCATAATGCGACGCTTGATACTTTCCCGTAGTGCTGGTTTGGTGTAGTTGCCCGATTTGTACTCCATCGGGACGTTCTCAATGAAGTCCTTGACCGACAGATAGACCCATTGTGGGGTGCGCTGACTGTTTCTATTTTCTCGGTACATCATCGTTCCCTATCTCATTGGTACCTGTAAGGTTTTTCTTAGAAGCCTTCATTTTTTCTTTCATAAACTCACCAATGGCAAGCAACTCATCCTCTGTATCAAAGATGTCGTTTTTTTCCTGTTCGCTGAAACTATCTAGGAACTTTTTGACTATTTCATTGTGTTTACTCATTGGCGCAAGTCCTTCAATTCAGAAGCAAAGTCTTTTGCGAGTTCTGGATACTTACTCGCCATTTGCCGTAGAGCATCAATGATAGGTGATAAACGACGCTTTGCTAATTGCCTTTTTTGCTTGTGGGAACGGTCTATTCTCGCCATTTCTTCGTATGTTTCGTTTCCAAGAAGACCGGGGCGTTGGCCTATCAAGACATTTAGGGTTCTCAACATTGACGCAAACTCTTGTCGCCGTCTTGTCGTAGAACTACCCAATCCAGTTTTTGGTGGGGCAGCAGCGCTGCCATCCATTCTCTTCCATCCAAATAGATGTGACGGCAACGGGACCATTGGGTCGTAAATACGTTCTGGCACAAATTTCCAATTGTGGCCTTTAAGGATTTCAATGTCAATTCCTGCCTCTTCTGCCCTCTTGACAACAAAGTCTGGAATGCCCGACCCGGGGCTACTGCTTCCTGGTTCTCGGAACCAATACGCATCATTCATAACAGCATCAATGATTATCTTCTTTTGGCTTTCGCTGATGTCGGTGCGCGCCTTTACTCGCTCAATGATGTCGTCGTTGATTTTGTTTTTGTCGGCTTCCGTGAGATTGACGTGTTTGCCTTTTGACATTCCAACGATTTCTATGAACAGAAAACGTCGGACATTGAACGCGTCGGGGCCAATACCCTCTAAGGCATCTTTTAGTTCGGGAGTTACGACACGACCAAAATGCTCCTTGACCGTGAAATTATCAAACAACTCCGACTGTTGCTTCTGAACCTCTGCAAACACACCCCAATAACCATCTCCATAAAGGAACATTGGCCAAGCATTTGCCACGAACTCGCCGTGTCTGGTGAAAGCCTGACCCAGAGTGAAATGCCCGATTTCGTGTAGTCCGATGTCCTCTATGTCTCCGTCATTTATCTTCGGGACCAGCGCACTGCCAGCCTGTTGTCCGAGGAAAGTCTCAAGTGCCTGACGCAATGCAGGTTTGGTGGAAAACGGTGTCCCTGGCATACCGTTGTAAAAAGCCTCTTTTTCTCTTGGGGTCGTGAGCGCCCTACGTCGCGATGGATTTCTGTCTACTTCTCTAAGCAGTGTGCGCAGCATTTCGGCTATTTGCGAGTCGTTGAGGCCCCGACTACGCAGTAGGTGGACATACCGTTTGCCAAAGTTTTCCATCAGTTCTAGGTTCTTTGATTTCATTTCCAGTCGTGCCTGAAACATTCTTCTCAGATGGTCGCCTGCTGGTGTCGGGGCAAATGAGATGTACCCGTAAAGTTCCGTCAGCCCATCAAGTTCTTTGCGCATGTCGTTCAGGCTTGCGCTTGTGTAATTTATGTCTGGGTATTTTTCCTTCAGTCCGACTGCTTCTGCCATTGCCCCGAAGATTAGGTCGTTGGTGTTGAGTTTCTTGCTGCCCCCAACTTCCAACATTGCGTCAATCGTGTCCACACGCCTGGTGTTCTCGTCAAGATTTTCCATTATCTCTTCTAATTGTTTTTCGCTTATCGTTACCCGTGCGAGTTCGTTTCCACGGATGTCAACGAAAATTCGGGACTTGCCCTTCTTTCTCGCTGGCTCAAATAGAGCATCTTTGTATGCGTTAGAGCCACTTAGACTGCCACCGATTATTTTGCCATTTTCTTCGTAAGAGCCGAACATTCTATTCAGTCTTTCAAGTTCAATAAGGCGATAAGCGGCAGCGTCAATGATTTGGTCGTATGTCGGCGCCCCGTGCGCCCGAAGCATTGCGATGTCAACATCATCACCCAACAAATCGGCGACCTGCTCATCTACGGGGCCAAGAACCTTTTTGATTATGTGACCCTCTACGGGTATGACGCCCGTGGTTTTTCTGGCTTCTGCAACCGTGGCTTCCATTACTGCCAAAAGTTCTGGGTCTTCCATTGCGTCAGTGCTGGGGTCGTAGTCGCTACTGAGGTATTTACGTAGTCGTGACCCTATGCGTCCCGTGGGGAGAAGGTCTATCTCGTCAACATCAAATCCTTGCGCCCTTACCTTTTCTGCGATTACGGCAATCGGATGATTGGAGTAGTTGGTTGTCGGTTCATCGGGGCGCGAGCCACGTGTCGGTCTGCCACCTATGTTTATTCGTGAGCGTGGAATGTCCAGACTTGTGGTTGAGCGTATTCCTCCTATGAACTCGTCGTTCGCCAAGTCGGGACGGTGTGGGCGAAGCAACCGCACTGCTGCTTGTCGTGCTGCTTCTTTTTCGCCCTCAAATTGCGTTGAGCGAGCCCGCGACATAGCCGCTCTGATTTTCCGCCAAGTCGGGGCTGGCACATCACGTGGGCGAGTTGACCCACTCACAGGGTTGGCATCTATCAAATCTTCTTCGTATTCCATGTTGTATTCCTCATCCATGAAATCCGACTGCGCCCGAGCCCATTCTGCTCTCTGTTCTGGGGTTATGTCGGCAAACATGTCCCGTAGTCGCTGCTCAATCTCGTCATCGGGACCCTGGATAACGAACCTGCCGTCCCTTATGACGTTGTACCTGCGAAACCAGGCGTCGTATTGTGGGTCAAACAGGCCCCGATAGAAGTGTTCGGTCAGGCTTTCCTCCCTGTCTGCAAGGTCAACCTTTTTTACTTCGTTGAGTTCTAGGTCTATTTGTTCGTCGGGAAACCATCTGACCTCAAACTGTAAGTCAAAGTTTTCCATCGCATCTTTGATTGCTTTGTGTCTCCTGCGCGCACGGGACAGGTCAAGCACCGACGGTTTGTTTGCTTGTTCTGTGATTAGTTGCTGTCGGAGAGCCTTGAGCCTTGCGACCATTTCGTCTGGTATGTCTTTGACTTTGGGTCGCCCGTCAAGCAGTATGCCGTCCCGTTCGTTGAGTATCGCACTGATGGCGTTTATTGCTGCTTGGTGTTCCAGTGCTGTTTCCATTACTAGATTACTGGTACTAATCAAAGAAGCAAACTCATCTGACACCTCATCCATCCGTTGTTTGATTTCCTCACGCTTGTTCCAATCAATCGGGGCATCGCCGTCGTTCTCTTCATCCCACTGTTCAAGTTCTGCTTGAAGTGCGTTGAAGCGAGCCTCAAGACCTGCTACGTAGTCAACGAAGCCTTTGTCGTCTTCGTCAATCCAACCCTCTCGTAGCGGTTCTCTTCTCAGTTCTCGTTCCTTCATACGGCGTTTGGTGTTTGAGGACAGGCCCCGTTTCTTGCGCAATGGGGTCTCCAAGTTGATGTTGTGGTCTTGACGAACTGCCCTGATGTATGTAGAAGAACGAATACCGTTGCGTGTTGTGACTATCGGACTGTCGCCACTGAACAGTCGGGGCTCATCTTCTGTAAACCAATCTGGATTATTGGTAAGTCTTCGCAGTAATCCGTTGTATTGATAGTCTCGCTGAACAACTCGTCCAGTTGGTAGTTCCCTAAACCTCGGGGCGTCAACCATTCTGACTGCTTCGGCAAACGATACGGGTTCGTCCATCAACTGCATTGCCCCGTTGTTGATTACCGTGATTGTGCCATCGCGACTTTCAATCGCGTCGTAGCCAAGCAAGGCGAGCAGGGCAGTACTGTCTGGATTAGCCATAGCCTCAAGCAAGCCATCACGAAGGTCTTGAGTCTTACCCAACATAGACGAGCCGGGACGGCGAGTGTCTTCGTTGAGTTCAAGCCTTCTGTTGTTCTCAATGCTAAACAAAGCGCCTATCAATCGTCTTATTGACTTTTGTTGTTCGCTGTCGGATGTCCCACCAAAACTGTTTTCGTCGGAGCGTATTAGTTTCATTTTGATACTCGGGACGGATGGGTCTGTTGAACGAAACCCGTAGGGTCGTACTGATGCGTCGTACTCGTAGCCGTACAACTGAACCAAAGTGTCCATTAGTCCGTCGTAATCTGGTTCTCCATCACGACGAGACCGTCTCCATTCACTCATACGTCCCGGCTTTGCACCCAAACTCCAAATGTCGTCGTACAGTTTCCTTTCTCCACGACTGGTTTTATCGGGTGTGTACACACGTGCCCACGGGGCCAAGAACCCAAGCATTCCGTTCTTTGTTGTCGCTGGGTCGGAAATCGGGTTTTTACTGTCGTAGAACTTGTCCAAATGCGCGTACGGGGCGTCTGTGAACCGCATCAGTATGTCGCTACCCAACATCCCGACGATTGCGCTGTGTACTTCCTCAGCCTGTATCTCTTGGTCGGTTTTTATGCCAAAAATGTCGCCATTCTCAACTGGGATAAAACCATAGACTGGTATCTGCCCCGCATCAACACGGTCTTTCATTTCTACTCGCGTCAATAATCGTGGCGGGGCACTAGCGCCAGAGTTTTCTCTTGCCTGCATCAGTACTTCTCGTTCGTTGCGAGAAGAAACTATTCCGTACAGGCGCCCCGCTTGCTTTTCGCTCAAAGCCCTGTTGCCTGGCTCGTCGTCGTCTTCTGGTATGAATAGGTCTCTCGCTACTTCGTTGGGCTCATTGGAGTTACTAAGGTCCCGTTGTAGTAGTTCGGTTTTCTCAATGCGTTTCTGTATTTCGGTGGCATCCATACCTTCGGTGGGTTCTGGGATGACGAATGATGGGAGATAGTCGTCGTCCCGTTTTTCGTCGTCTAGGAACATGGATAATCCACCCATAGCCTGTGCGTTCTCAAACAGTTCTCGCCACGCTTCTTTCTGTTCTGATGTGAGATTTCGGGGCTCAATGATGTTCGCAAGCAAGGTTTGTAGGTCGTTGTTCGTTGTTCCGTCTTTTTCTGCTTGTCTTGCCACAGCCAGCCAAGCGACCACACGGCGCAACATCTCTGGATTGTCCCGTAGACCATAATCAAGATTTTCGTTGACCAACGGGTTTGTCCTAGTGCTGGGGGCTTTGTCTTCTTTTCCTAGGCCCCGAAGGACTACTGAGCGAACGAAGTCTGTGAAGCGTGCTTGTGCGTCTCTGGCTAACTTGCGTTGGTTGCCGATTTGTGTACTGATTTGTGGTGTGCCAAAACCAGAACGGGGCCATACCATAACTCCGTCAGATGTTGGATTTGGTATCCAAACTTCCGTGCCTTCGTGTTGTCTCCACCATTGAAAGGCGTGTTGGTTGAATAGCGTCCCGATACCTGCGCTCTTCATTTTCTTTCTTTCGTTTTGGCTAGCGCTTATCCAAAACCTGTCGTGATGAACATTTATGTTTCCATCTGGTGCGACATAGATTTCTCTTGTAAAACCAGTACCACCGTAGTATCGCTGACGTCCCGTGCCGAAGGAGGCATCAACTTTTACACTAATCCCTCTACCATTATCAAGCGAAACATACACACCCTTGCCGTTCGGGGCCACAATCAACTCGGTGTCTCCGTTCATAATCCGACCACTTATGCCCTGGTCCTCAAACACTCCTCTGTCGCCCGGGGCTACTTTGTAGAGCGACCCATCCATCAGATACGCACGTTCCGTTGCTTCCAATACTGCGAGATTTGCTTTGAGAACTTCTTGTAGTTCTTTGACCGACTTCGGTGATGGACCAACGCCCGTGTCGTTTTGCGTCCCGTCTTGGAGTAGTGACGGAATGACGAGAACCGTACGCTCGGTCGGTCTGTTGTCGCTGCCCCGTCTCCACAGTACGAGTTCGCCAGTTTTTAGTAGATGTCGTATTTGCGACGACGACAAGTCAATACCTTCGGAGTCTTTTGCGTAAGCAGTAAACTCATCAGTTAGCCTTTCTAGTCGTTCGGGACTGGCAACACCTTTGATAAACCTGCCTGTTTCTGTGTTGTAAAAACCAGCGTTCGGTGCCCCGTAATCACCTTCCTCATCCAGCGTCGCAAGAATGACTGCTCTTAGCGTTTTTGCTGCTCTCTTTTGTGTGTCTCGGTCAATGGAGCGCCACTTTCTAATCGCATCTGCGTCCCGTTTCCAAGGGGTATCTGAGCCGTGTTTGCCAATGATGCTGTCTCTTGCTTTGCTTAGTCGTTTGGCGACAGAAGTAGAAACATAATCACGCAAGACCGCCTTTGCTTTGTTTACAACTGAGCCCCGTGCTCTTTCGGCTCTTTCACTGCTTGCTTGTTCTGCTTCTGTCGTTATGAAGTCGTCTATTTCTTCATCAGTCAAGTCCGTATCCGAACGGGACGTTGTGGAGCGCAACCCGAATGCTTCGTTTCGGTCTTTCCTGCGCTGTAAATCCGTTTCCATCTTCTGTTGTTCTTCTGGTGTGTATCGGGGCATCCAACTGCCCATCTTGCGCATCTTGTTGGGTTTATGGGCGAACTTGTCCACAGGTCGGAGTGCGTCATGTCGTGGGTCAAAGGTTTCCGTGTGACGCAGGGTCACAACCATCTGCGCCCCGTCAACATCAAAGTTGACGACCTCAAAGTTGCCTTGCGTCAGCATTTGGTTGTCGCCCGTGCTGATGGCTTTTGCGCCCCGTTCCAGACGGATTATCACGCTCTTGTCCTTGTTGCTGGGCTTATCGGGGCTGAAAGCAGTTATCGGCATTGGGATGTTGTCGCCAATAGAGATGCTCTCCAACACGGTTTCTGTGTCTATCGGGACGGAGCGATAGAGTTCTCGCTTTGATAGTTCTGCGCCCTGAACTGCCGAGTGGATGCGAGTTGCGTCCCGTAGTGCTTCCTCAATGGCGTTTCTTTGAGGGAAATCAAGTTTGGCTATCTTGCCCGTGACGAACCCACGCAACATTGCCATTTGCCCCGTTGTTGTGGTGTCGTATGTTGGTAAATCGTCTATGAAAAAGCCGAACTGAGTTGCTGAGATGGCGCGAACCAAATCGCCATGATGAGGTCTGTTTCTGTTGATGAACCTTCGTCCCGCTTGCTCACCAAGTCTGCGTCGCAAAGCAAAATACAGCCCTGTAGCGAACGGAACTTCCGTATCGTAAAAATGGTGGTCGCCTATGGAGTAGACACGGGGCCGAGACGCAAAGTCCATGATGCTTATCGGGTCGTTGGTTGCGTACAGTCGTTCGTCAGTATCAAGACCTATGTTGCTTCGGGACCTCAACATACTTCGTTCATCTGGGTCAAAACGTAAGCGTTCAGATGATGTTGATGACGCCATGCCGGGACGGTGACCGTCTGGTTGGCGCTCAACATTGGGGGCAACAATCTTGATGTCTGAGATTATTCTGTCGGAGATGTCTTCCATTTGGTCGGTGAAATCACCTTGTCGGTTCTTTTTTCTTCGGGACAGACGAGTTACATCTTGTGCCTCTATGTTCACGCCGAGAATACGGGACCACATCCTTACGGCTGCGTTGTTCACCAAGATTGGATAGCGCTGACCTATCCGTGTGAGTATTGCCGCCCCGCTCTCAGCGAAGCGTTCGGTCGTGTTTTGGTTTCCGTATGGGGTGACCACATACGGTTCGGCACTACCCACTGAGTTTTCGCCTACATCTGTTGCCCGTGAACCTCGGGGCGCTTGTTGCCCCCTCGCCCATAGTTTTTGTTCTGTGAGACGTTGGTTCATTAGGTCTGTGTCGCCGTGAACTTCCGACAACTGACCTTCTAGTTCATCAATAAGTCCGTCTAGTTCGTCGTCGTCAAGGCCCCGTACATCTACCGAGTGTGTGCCCGTCGGGACTTCGCCTGCGCCATAGCGTCTTTGCTTTGTTCCCTCATCCATTTCTATGAATAACCGTTGTCGGTTTTGTCTGTCTGCCATCTCTATCAGTTTTTGTTTGCCTTTATTATCAAGTTCTCCTAGCCCCGGCATTGTGGCAAGTTCGTCTCTGAACTCTTTTACTTTTCGCTCCATGTACGCCAGTGGGGGTTGTGCGCCGGGACTCAACGTGCCATCGGCTCGCATTTGTTGTATTTCGGTGTCTATGCGACGTCTTGTGCGCTCCCATATTGCCCCGACTAACGTGTTGCGCAAAACGAAGTCAACATAGTGTCCGTATTCGTGTACCAGCACGCCACTTTCACCAACCACGCTATCTATCGCCTTGGTCCCGGTGATTTTGAGTATTCCTTGGTCTGCTTCTGACGGAGACAAGATGCCAGCCATCATTTGCGTTCGTGTGAGCATTATTGCCCCGTAATCAGGGAAATACTGCCCACCAAGGTTTGCCTGAAAGCCCAAAAGACCAGCAGCCCCGAAACTTGCTTCGTCTCCGTTTCTTTGGTCTTGAATGCCTTTTAGAAACCCTGCTTCATAGTGTTTGCCAGAAATCAACTTGTTCCGTTTTTCTGCTTGCGTTAGTTCTGTGTCCCGAAGCGTGAGTAATCGCTGAGAAAGTTCTGGTGGGCGACCGACATGGTCATACTCGGGGCTTGGTATGGTGACGACGGGATGACCAAACTTGCGAACGGCAAAAAGGAACTCAGGGTTGTCTTCCAGCGTTCTTTGTATGAGCGCCCGTAGCATCTCAATGTCCCGAGGGTCTTCGCTGGGCATGTATCTCATTCCTTTGGCAAGATGAAGGTTGTCTTGACTTCTGCCTGCGAAAATGGCTGTGTAAATGCCCCGACGAGTGTCTGTATCAAGTGCGAACTGTAATCGCGCTGCGATTTGCTCAATAGTGAATGGTCGGGACCCATTGGTAGCCGAAAACTCAGAAAAGTTGTTCAGAAAATCTTTCGCTATGTCCAAAGTGCTTTCCATAGCCAAGAGGTCAGCGGGACTGCGAAGTTGGGGGAAAAGGAGTGACTTTTGGGGGTCGTTTCCGTGTTCTAGGAACAGTCTGGCGAGTATGTATTCTACGGGGCTGATTAACGATTGGGTGACTTGACCCATAGAAGCATTAAAGAAAGTCCCGTGCGTGATGCCATTTCCAGACCGTATCATTTGTTCCAACTCGTCAATAAGGTCGTCAATAAGTGGTTCTGAGTCGGGGCTGTTTTTGTAAGCACGCAAAAAGCGCATCTGTTTCTTCACCATAGCCCGATAGACCCCGTCGGTGGCATTGGCCCCGAGCCAAGCGCCCCACTCACGCGAGTCGCCGAACATTTCTTTTAGATTTTTATCCCACCGTTCTGTATCGTTTTGTAGGTCCCGATAGTAAGCACCATCACCGTATTTCGCGTCATACGCCCCGACAAGCGCTTGTATTTGTTTGATTTCTACTCTTCTTGAGCGTCTTACTACGTCCCGATGTAGCGCAAGTGCTGTCTGGTACGATTTTTCGGTTTTGTAGTTTGCTCGGGGCACATTTATGCGTTCTGCGAGTTCATCTGTCTTGGCAACCGTGTCTGGCACTATGCTCTCTGCCAACTCTCGGGGCGTTGCTGTCTCACGCCACTCAGGGTCTGTGATGTCTCTTGTGGTGGTCGCCCGTAAGCCACCCGTGCGACTTGTCGGCTCTTGGGCGTTCGGGGCTGCGTTGATGACCCTTCTTGTCTGTTTTTGGACTTCTTGGCTTGTTGTTGAGTCATCAGTCCCGACTTGGTTGGCTAGTGGAGCGTTGGGGGTCGGAATACTCTGCGCTCTGGCGACTACGGGACGTTCCCAGACCGTTCCATCTTGGATTAGACCATCACCATCACCGTCGTAGGCGTTCGGGTCAAATGGCTCGGTTATCAGTCCCGGTTTCGCCGACCTGCCTATGTTTTTGGCTATGGAGGTCAAGCCCCGACGAAGACGACGACCAATACGGTTGCCGTCTTTGACTTCTATCTCGTATGTTTCGGTTTCGGGGCTCAGATAGTCCACTTCACTCTGCCTTGTCGTGGTAATCGGGGTTCTCTTATTATGGCACGGGGCTGAGATGGTGAGTGGAGAACACCACACCTCGGAGTGACCTATGGTGCTGTTTATGAGCATCGGGGCACCTACATCACGAACGACGAAATCTTGATGACTGAAAAAATCGTAAAAAATCATTACTGACTAACGGGGCGTGTATCAAACACGAAAAATGTCGCAAAAATCAGTTCTCAAATCACTACGGGGCTAAGTGTGTGGTTTATGGTGATGATGGTGGTGGTGTCGTGTGACTGACTAGGACATCACATACCACGGGGCTCAAAACCATCAAGTTGATGTCTGGTGTGTCGTCTATTGGTGACTACGGGGCTGGGGTGTTGATGGTGGTGGTGTGGGAGGGGTGGGAAGGCACAGGGGTACATACCCCCTACGGGGCTGATGTCTGATGGGTCAAAAGGGGGGGGTGTGAGAGAGGGGTGGGGGTCATACCCCCTACGGGGCTGGGGGGGGTGGGGTGGGTGGAGATGGGGTGGTGAAGGGGGGGGGTAGGTACATACCCCCTACGGGGCTCAGGTGTTGATGGGGGGTATGGGGTACTGCCCATAGGTCACCCGTGAGGCATACGGCGAACGGGGCGCTGAAATCCGAGCCTTCGTCTGGAAG
>Ga0194115_10004589_pt1 | contig 14766 bp, 16 predicted proteins | sample TA2MahsurfametaG_3_FD_148656 | JGI IMG/M metagenome (GOLD analysis project Ga0194115, IMG submission 148656) | Freshwater microbial communities from Lake Tanganyika, Tanzania - TA2015002 Mahale S4 surface | ecosystem: Environmental > Aquatic > Freshwater > Lake | place: Tanzania: Lake...
TATAATAAAATATAATAATAATTCATATATTATATTTTATTTTATTTTTTTTATCCGTAAATGTATACAATTTAAGTTGGTTTAACAAAAATATATAAATATTGATGTTCGTATGCGCATTTAACCAAGTCGACCTTTGCGTGTAAAATAAAGCCACTATTTTGCGCCATATTTACAATTGCACTAGTGTCTTCCATATATAACTTTTGTTGTTGTTTTCTAACATGTCCGTCATTAAATTTAAATTTCTCATCAAATGTCGCAACGTTGGCGCCCTTATCTAAATTGAAGTTCGCGTTATATACAAAATCATTAAATGTAATCTTTGTTTTGGTAATTCTCTCTTTGGCATATTTTTGAGGTGATACAATATACAATGGATTGCCAGGTGGTAATATTGGATCAAATGTTTCTCTGTCGACAAGATGGACGATTAAGTAGCCGCCAGGCATTAACCAGTCCATTGCGTTGTCAAAAAAACGCTGCTTGTCCTTAAAATAATAAATAGTGAAGTATAAACAAAGCATATGCGTAATAGAATTCATATTAAATAATGTGCCGTCCAACGCATCGCCAACTTTAAAATCAACATTTGGTGCGTTCTTTTTGGCAATTTCAATCATAGAAGGCGAAATATCGACACCAATTACTTTTAAATGTTTGTCTGCAAGAGCACCGGCATGGTGTCCTGTTCCACAGCCAATATCGGCAATTACACTGGCTTCAGAAGGTATTGTATTATTTATGATTTCGCCGACTTCATAATCGTTTTTAAGGCTACTATACACTAAATGGTCGTAAATGTCCGCATAAAAATCGTCATAAACCGCATTGCCCTCTTTGAATAAGAATTTATTTTGATTTTCCATTCCTTCAACTTTAGGTACCAGTGGCTTAAGTAATATAATAACAATTAAAAGGAGACCAATAAAGACTAATAATTTTCCAAAATTCGACAATTTATCATAAAATTTAATAATTGAATCAAATGTTTTCATCTATATGTATTGTTGTTATTTTTTTTGTATTATTTTTAATTATATGGCCGATTCTGAGATAAATGATATTAGAGGAATAGGAGAATTTAAAGGCATTTCATTTTCAAAATTTAAAAAAACAGATGTGAAAAAAGAATTGCTAAATAGTTTAATAAATTCAAAAATAGAACCAGCATGTTATTGGAGTGCAGAATTAATTTGTGCCGGACATTATGGCGATTTATGGGAAGTCATTTTGTTTTTTTATACAAAACATATTCATTTAGGAAATCCTAAAATAGCGTGTTATCTTGAACTGCGAATTAAGAATTTTAAGGAAATAGTAAATAGCGGCTATACTGATAGCGAATTAAGAATGCGAAATAGCGATAAAATTCGCCGACTATTTTGCGAAATAATGTGTGTTTTATGTGATGCAAAAAGAAAGCATAGTTTTGATGTTGTGAAAATTAAAAAGGAAGATTTTGATATGACGCAAATGCGTGACAAATTTAAGGCTCCGTCAAATAAATACGCACAAGATATATTTTTAGACGAAGATCCAAAGGAATTATTTCCTGCAGTCAACGAAATTGGCTATAATATATCTGAAGAAGGTAAAAATATAATGAATGCGTGTTATTGGTTGGAATGGATTATGGAATTTGAAACAGTGTGTAAAGGGAAGAAGGAAAAAATTAGTTGCGATAGAAGAAACTTTTCACAAGTGGAAACAAAATTACAAAAGGATATTATTTGGATAGTTTGGGATTTGTTCTTAGTTGAGGCGGCAAAACGTTCCAAGTTAATTAAAAAAACAATGGACGCATTGCTAACACTTTTTACGCTGCGTTATGCTTCTGGATGTCAAAAAAAGCGCCGTAATACATTATATTTTGCAATTTCTCTATTATGTGAAAGCGTTGTAAGTAATGAAGAAATTATTCGCCCATCTCAGCAAGAAATTATTAGCAATGTATTAAAGAAAATAGACCAAGTATATAAGCAAATTAAAAAAAACGAAGAATCACCAGGAACCGAATATTTGTTTAAGGATATTAAATCGCGAAATCTTGAAAAAACTATTGCGAAGTTGGAGACAATGAATTCACTTGGAGAGAGTTTTGTGCCGCGTTTATAAAAAAATAATATCACAATATTATATCAATGGTAAAAACCCAAACACGTAAAACAAAAAGACAATCATCTTCAACTATATCACCTATTAAAGGTTTTAGCAGTAGTAGTCGCAGTAGTAGACGTAGTAGTAAAAGTATTAAAGGCAAAAGCAGCAGTTTAAGCGACTTTCAAAAAGAAATATCCGCAACATTTTTAGAAATGCTTTTAATGGTTAAATTATTTCACTGGAAAACAACCAGTTATGCAACACATAAAGCAACCGACGAATTATATCTTAAATTAAATGCTAATATTGATAGTTTTATTGAAATCCTTTTAGGAAAAACCGGTTCCAGAATCGATTTAATGAGTAAATCCAATATTCGTTTGGTTGATTTATCTAGCCAAGAATCATTAAAGAGAGAAGTTGAAGCATTTAAAGGATATTTGGTTGGATTAAATGACAATAAAGCGTTGCAAACAATGTCAAATACTGATTTATTTAATATTAGAGACACAATTTTAGGCGACTTAAACCAATTTTTGTATTTATTAACATTTAAATAAATGCGAATTTATAATAAAAATTAATATATTTATTTTTATTATAATGGATAACACAAACAATTTATCAAGTGCAATATTACAATCAAGTGAAGCAACACTTCCGTCTTTGTCTACTAGCACATCAAGTTCTAATGGTTTTTTTGATAGTTTAAAGGAAATTAACGCTACAACATGGATTATTATTGTTTTAATTTTAGCATTTTTAGGATTTAATATTTTCGTTTATTTAGCCAAAGGCACACAAGATATTTCCAACTTTTTTGGACCAATTATACAAAAAATATTTGGTACCACTGTAGGAGTTGCAAGTCAAACTGTAGATGTTGCGGCTGAAGGCACAAAGGCAGTTGTTGGCGGCACCGCATCAGCTGTAAATGCTAGCTTATCTGCGGTCCAAGATATTACACCCAATAATGCAAAGAGTAGTATGAAAGGTGAATCCGTTCAACAAACAAGTGGCAAAAATCAATTTGACAACAATTCATTAAATAAAGCGCTAAATACGTCACAACAACAATCTGGAGGCAACAGTGATTATGAGCCTCATGAAGCACAAAGTTCTGGATGGTGCTATATTGGTGAAGATAGAGGCTATAGAAGTTGCGCACAAGTAGGCGTAGATGATAAATGTATGTCAGGCGATATATTTCCAAGTCAAGAATTATGTATGAATCCTAATTTACGCACATAAATTATTATTAAATTGTATATTTAATAATTATAATTCCACTTCCACCATTACCAGGCATACCAGAATTTTCAGGAAATCCACCTCCTCCACCACCACCGCCTGTATTTACGCCACCACCTCCACCTCCACCACTACCTGCTCCACCAGCGCCTCCTAATCCACCGCCACCTGTGCCACCAAATCCACCAAATCCATTGCCAGATGCGTCGCCATATCCACCACCACCACCAAAATTACTTGCTCCGCCAGCGTTTACAGTAGATGTCCCAAATGTTCCGCCGCTGCCTCCACCACCTGATCCACCGATATAGCCTGTATAACCGCCACCACCTCCGCCACCGCCATTGCCTCCAGTTCCACCTTGTAACCATGTTGCATTTCGACCACCATAACCACCACCGCCACCATACCATATTCCGTCATATTGATAACCATTTTGTGCGGCAACATTACTACCTGTTGAATAACCATTATTTAGGCCACCTGAATTATTTTGTGACGCATTCCAGTCTGTTCCATTTGATAATGATAAAGTAGTATTACCATTATATGTAAATGATGATTGAATACTATTGCTTACTAAATATACTCCGCCAGCGCCAACAGTTAACGTAATAGGTGTCCCATGAATAATACTAATATTATTTATTTTAGCCCATCCTCCTCCTGCTCCACCCCATCCACCATTATTACCTCCAACGCTTTTTCCACTTAAACCCGCATTTCCACCACCAACCAAAAAAACTTCTGTTAATATTACATCATGTCTAAAAATAATCGTGCCATTTGAACCGCTTAAAACTTTAATAATTCCTGATGTTGTTTCACTTGTTACCAATCCATTTACATTGTAACATGATAAACCAAAACAATTACAAATAGCACTAACAAATCCCTTATAACCTTCAGGCCATTTATTTAAACTGTTATTCATATTAACACGTTGTCTTGGATACCAAGTTTGCTGCTTTGGATTCCAGCATAGCAATTCAGGTTTTCCAGGAACATCAGAACAATAAGTTGGAAAACATTGTTGATTTACATTTGTATCTTTAATAATTGCATTCGAACAAGGGTTTGCATATACTCCGTTTACTAAAGAACCGCCATCAACAACATCAGTTGTAGCACAATTAAATGGATTTGCAACATTATATTGAAATGGTCCTGCTGGATTATTTGGTGCTCCAACAATATTATTTGGATATGGATATGTTGTAGTTCCTACTCTTAAAAGGGATGATGTATTTGGATTGCTATATGTTTGAGTTTGTGTTGCAAATACCTTTGTTCTACTAGGTCCTAAACCTTTTGCTATTTGCGAATATTTTTGTCTTTTTGTTAAACCAATGCTATTGCTTTTATATTGCAAAATATTTCCTTTATATTGCAATTTATCATAATATAATGCTTCACTTGAAGTAACTGTTTTATTTATTAATGGAATGTAAACAGCATTATTTGAACTATCATTATTATTATAAGTACATTGACCTTGAACTCTCGACCAAGCTCTTGTTGGATTAGGATTATATGACATATATATATTATTTGAATTTATAAAATTAAATAATATATTTTATTTATTTATTTGAAGCAGTAGTTGCGCTTCCCGTAGTTGTAGAGGCCGTTATTGTTGGATTATATGCATCTCCAGCACCATAAAAGAACCATCTTAATGACAAATAATCAAAATAATTATCACTCATACCAGAAGTTCCAATCATTCTTGTATTTGGACCATCACTTGCAATATCTTGTATTTTGGATGTTCCTAAAGCATAGTTGTAATACCATAAGTTAGAAATATTTCCATTAAATCCGCCGTTCATTGCAACATAAACATCGCCATAATTTTGTTTTGGAACACCAATTAAATTAATACTACGGGCAATGGTGCCATTTACATAAACATCTAATGTTGTATTTTGACATCTAATAATAACATTTACCCATTTATTAAGTGGAATATCTGGAATTAATATTTCCTCATTAATTACGTTAAATGTATTCATCATTACAACAAGAGTGTTACTATTAGGAGCAATGTAAAGTCCTGGCGCATTATTTGGATTAATAAGACCATTTTGTTGTAAATCGCTGTTGCCTTTGCTAAAAATATGCTTATATGTGTTACCAGAGTCGTTTAAGTTATTAATGAAAATCCAAACAGACCAAGTAAATTCAATGCCGTCATTTGCGTTTACAGATCTATAAATTGTAGCAGAGCCATTTGCACTGGGATCTTGTTGAAATACAATCATTTGCGAAGCATCAACCATTCCATCTATAAGGTGTGGTGAATCATTTGGCTTAAAAAAATATGCGATTACAGACAAACCAATACGAAGTAAAAGAACAAAACCAACAAGAACTAAAAGTAAAAATGCGATTTGTGCTACTAAACTATTTGATTCCATAAATTCTTTTGTTCAAAAACTTCTTGTATTTGTTGAAAATGAATTAAAAGTGCTACTCATTGTATATATTAATTAAATAAGAAAAATTAATAAATACAAATAAAATTAAATAAAATTTAAATAGTTACTGTGGATTGCGCTTGTCCGTTTTCAACAAGAGAAACTTGCACTTGATATGAACTAAACATACTAGACCAGCTAGAATATCCTTGAGTGTAAATATTCCATGCTTCTTGAGGATTCATTGAATTAGGGAAATATTGAAGTTTGGAAGTCCAGCCGTCAAAACCACCCATTGGTGTAACATAAATATTAGAAGCATTATTGACACTAGCAACACCAGGTAATAAACATGTTCTAACTAATTTGCCGTCAATATATAAGTCCATAGAGCGACCATAAACACTAACAATAAGGTTTACCCATTTTTGAATTGGAACATTTGCTACAGAGCAAGTATGAACTACAGTATTTCCGCCGGGAGTTGTAGGTGTTTGATTTGCACCAGGATAACATCCTAAAGAAACGGAAACATTGTTTTCAACCGCGCCTAAAACAACGGCAGGGCAAGGATCTAATCCACTTACTCCACTAATAGAACCCGCGCCAGTTGTGCTAGGTGCGCCCATTCTACCAAAAATTACCTTTTGCTCTCCATAACGATAATTCCAGTTATTAATATAAAACCAAATAGAATATGAAAAATTACTAGAGGGAACATTCGCACTATTTGTTGCTAAAGAACTTGCACTAATCGTTGTCGAAGTTTTGCCATCTTGCATAGTTTGAAGTGTGCTAGGGTCTGTGAATAGATATCTTAACAACATTAAAACTAATACTACTATAACAATTGTAATTACAACACTTAAAGCACTCATTATATATTATAGATTTAGAAATTTCTATTTTAAATCTATAATTAATTTACTTATATTTCTTTAATTATATTTTTCTATTTTCTTTTTATTGATTTAAATCTACAATCGTTTGATTATCACTTGTTAAAACGGGTGGATCTAAACCTTTGGATTGTCTATATAATCCTTTAATTGTCATTGAATCTAACGACTTATTATAATAAATAACATTACAGATTCCACCTTTAATACCATTGTCTTCTCCAATTGTTAAACTATCAAATGTTGTATATGGTATTATATTTTTTGCTGAACTAACTAATTCGCCGTTTAAAAATACGTCCATTACGCCGCCGCTGTAATTAATTATAATATTATTCCATTTTTGCAGCAAAAAGTTTTTATTTGTATAAATAATACGCTTATTCTTATCATCTATATCAACTAACTCATTGCTTGTAACCTGATTTGTATATTTTTGTTGAGTTAGCACAATCAATGTGTTTTTTTCCGCATTATACATTACATTTGGCTTATATCCAAAATTTAACAAGGATGTATATTTGCTATATGCTGGACTTGTGCTTGGTGGTGCGGCGTCTAAAAACGTCCAAAATGAAATTGCATATTGATAATCAATATTGTCGCTTCCATTTAATTGAATATAGTTACCGAGAGAATATAATTTATCTGTATATACTGGGTTATTTACTAATTGTTTTCCACCACGTAATTGCGCTTTATGTGCTGCTTTTGGTAAGTAAAAATAAGAAACAATAATTAATACCGCAATAATAAGAGCAATTAATGAATTTTTAGTTGTTGCATTATATTCTTCGCCAACTTTTTCCATTAAATCATTAAATAAACAAGGAATATAAAATAAAATATTCGCAATAAGAGAGAAAAACGCATTTTTATTACTATTTCCTGCAGGTAATTTGGCATAAAATGTCTTATAAATTAAACTAAGTATGACTACAACTAGTAGTGCGTTTAATATAAAACTAGTTATACCTGATTGACTGGATAAATCCTGAAGATTATATGTAATCCAATAAATAATAAGTCCTGATATAACAAGACCAAAAAGCATAAGAAGACCGCGCTTATAAATGCTAAGATTAGATATATCCGCACTTCCAGTTACTTCTGGAAATAAATTAGAAATAAATAATGCGGACACTAGAATGCCAATTAACATTAATATAATTATGGATAGCGACGATGTTTCTTTATCTGCTAAAAACCCGCCTTTATATGTTGACATTATTATGGTAATCGCAACTAGGAACGCAATAAATGCTAATGTGCCGAATTTACCAAAACTAGTCATACTGCTATAAAAGTTTTCACCATTTTCACTGCCGCTACCGCTTGGAACTGTTAAAATAATAATAAGATATAAGAATGCAAATACAGAGAGAACAATAGTTAATAAAAGTGATTGTCCGAAATATTCTGAAATGTATCCACCTGGATCAATATTATAATATACAATTGATACTGTAATTAAACATAACATTATTATCATCATTTTAATTCTCTCGTAATTCACATTAAAATTTTCAATATAATTTGTTTTCATTCCTTTATAAAATAATCCAGCGCCAAGTAAACCGGTTGCTGGTAATATATATTTGGCATAATTATTAAGCATATCAGAAGGCATCATTGTTAAAAATAATATTATGCCAATGGTGTAAATAATAACATAAGATACACTACTAATTTGAGAGAATAATTTGCCAAATTCTTTTAAACTCGGTAATAAAGCAAAACATACGCCTAATATTAATAATCCTAAAAACATAATAATAAATGAATTTGCAATTATAGAATCATCCGATTTTGGAACACCCTTAAAGGATACATTTACCTTAAATATTATACAACCTAACATAATTATTAAAAAAACAATTGCGGCAACAACTGAATATTGCATTCCAGGATTTTTTAATTTTGGTAATATATTTTCAGTATTATTTGCACTTGTATTCATATATTAATATTATACAATAATATTTTTAATTTACATATTTTCACTTGCGGTTTTTCTTCCGTGACAATTTCTACATAATGCAACTAAATTTTGGACGTCATTACCACCTCCATATTCAAGGCGTAAGCGGTGATCTATTTCAAATGTATGATCTAATTGAGATTTACAATGTCCGCATTTCCAGTCTTGTTGTGAGGCAACATATTTCTTTTTCGTTTCTGAAACTGATCTCTTAGTACCTGTTTTTCCTGAATTTTGCATTCTTCTCTCCATTGCATATTTAGAACTATCAAATCCATTTACAGATTCCATAAAACTACCATCCTGGCTATCGCCTTCCGGGTTACTTGTAAAATCCATAATGGGGCTTAACATATCCATTGAATTGCGGTCAATCGGTAAGAATTTTACCATATTATTTGCATATAATAGCATATTTCTTCCTTGATTTGGATTTTTTTTTAGTAATACATATATTCCAACGCCTAAACACGCATAAAATATCATTTTATAGTATTTTTTAAAGGCAAATAGCATTTTTGTGTATTTTCCATCCGCATACGCATTATATACAAAAAATGCAGTTAATCCTAATATAAATATTTCCAATCTCATAATATATATTATTAAACGATAATAAAAATAATATATAATATTATATTATAAAATGAACTTCTTGTTATTATTAACTATTCTTTCATTATTTTGTAGTTCTGCGTATTCCGCACTTAGAGGACTAAAAAGTATGTATACTGATGCCGCATTACAAGATATGGTTACTGAATTACCTGGATTGGACGACGCACTCGCGTTTAACCAATTTAGCGGTTATTTAAATTTACCTGGCACCAAAAAGCAAATCCATTATTGGTTTGTTGAAGCCGAAGAAAATGCTGCAAATGCACCTCTTGTTTTCTGGACGAATGGTGGACCTGGTTGCTCTGGACTTATTGGCTTCTTAACCGAACAAGGACCATTTAGACCTGATATTAACGGACACTTACAAATAAACGAGTGGAGATGGAATAAAATTGCAAATATGGTATTTTTAGAACAACCTGTGGGTGTTGGATTTTCTTATTCTGACAATTCTGACGATTATAAGATTGGCGATTCTCAAGCAGCCATTGACAATTTACAAACCATTTTGCAGTTTCTTAATAAATTTCCTCAGTATTCTAAAGTTCCCTTATTTATTACATCAGAAAGTTATGGCGGTCATTATATGCCAACCTTAGCATATCAAATTGTTAAATATAACGAACAACAACCGGATGCAAACAAATTAAATTTCCAAGGCTTTGCAGTCGGCAATCCTTATACGGACTACTATTCTGGAGTCGGCGCAGAAATGGAGACTTATTGGGGAAAGCAATTGTTGCCAAAGCCATCTTGGGATTCTTATGTTAAAAACGGCTGCTTAGACGTGACAAACCAATTAAACAATTCCATGTGCAGTACTTTAATTTTAGATTTTATGAAAAAAATCGGCAATTTAAATCCATATGCGCTTGATTATCCTGTTTGCGTTTCTCAACAACAAATTTGGACTACACAAATGCTTTATGAAAATGTAAAGGTGCAAAATGGATATAATGATGAAGTAACCAACGCATTTTTGGCTGTATTTGACTCTATTCCTCAGAAGGGTACATATGAACCTTGCGAGGACAATTATGCTGCGGATTATTTAAACGATCCAGCAGTTAAAAAGGCGCTTCATGTTAAGACTGATATTGAATGGGAAGAATGCTCTAGAACCGTGAAGTATGAATATATGGATAAAATGTTGCCAATGGAGCATTACTATAACGAATTATTAAACTCTTTAAGTAATAAAGGATTACGTATTATGGTTTATTCTGGAGACGATGATAGTGTTTGCGGCACAATTGGCACACAAAAATGGTTGTGGTCTCTTGGATATTCTGTTAAGAAGGACGAATATTGGAAAGTTTGGAAAGTTGACGGGCAAACTGCGGGATATATTTCTCAATTCAATACGCCATTTTCTAATGAACCACGTTTGACTTTTGCCACAGTTCACTTTGCAGGACATGAGGTGCCAACATATAAGCCCAAAGAAGCATTTGTTCTTTTTCAAGCCTATTTAAATAATGATTACACCTTTTCTTATTTAATCTAAAACCTTAAGGACTAAAATAATGTGTAATTTAGTAATTAAATAAAAAAACGAATCCATTTATATTTTCTTATTAATCTTGACTCGTGTTTTTTACTGATTAAACTGTTATGACAATAAAACCATCTTAAACTTGGAGGTAAATAATTAATAAAACCTATTTTTGTATAATCGCAACAAATTGTTTGAATATTATTAGGAAATTGTTCTGGAAGATATTCAATTGGATTATAACTCATTATTATAGTTATTAATTCAGAAGGAAATTTATCTATTTTTGTTATATTATTTTTTGAACAATCAAGATATGTAATATTATCTGGGAAGTTTTCAATTGTTTGTAAATCATTAAAAGCACAATGAACTTCATGAATGAATTTATTTGGAAGTTTTAATATTTTTAATTGGTTATCTTCAACAAGACAGTATATAATATTTGTAAAAGACAAATCTAGGGTTTCAATAAAATTATAAGAACAATTTAAATATTCCAAAGAAGAAGGAAACCCTTTTATATTTGTAATTTCATTTTTGTTACATGAAAATTTTATTAAATTTGTAAATCTAGATAAATCAATAATTCCAATAATCTGACAACCACTTATATTAATTTCATCTACATCATCACTAAATTTTGATAATATGCCTTCTGTGTATCCATCCATTTCTTCATCTAAAAAATCTTCAATCATTTATTTAATTATACATATTTGGTTATATATTTTTAAATATTTTAGAAATATATAATTATAATGAGAGAAGAGCAATTTATATTTATTACACCTTTGCACATTTAAAATCTATATAAGTATATTGTAAAGATATTAAATAAATTATATAAACATAATTTATTTTATATAATTTATATAAATAATAATTAAAATGTCAAACTACAAAAATGGAAGAATGCCTAAAAGCAAATACATAAATTTGATTGAAAATGGATGTATAAAGGAAAAAGCATGTCACAAAAAAAAATCTACATTAGTGTCAAGATTTAATCACGGATTAAAATATTCCCGAGATAAAGAAGGAAATGTGTTATGTGCTGGATGCAAAATTTTATTAATTCCCAAAAATGTCTCAGACAGTGTATTTGGTGAATACGTCTCAAAAATATATAAAACTGGAGGCTGTCATAACTGTTGTTATGATTGTGAATTCTCATACTTTTGTAATAAATGTGCATTTAACTGGGTATCTAAATCTGGTTACGTAGCAACATGTCCTTATTCTTTTTTAGAACAAATCAACGATAATTCATACGGTGGTGGGAGATACAGTAAACTTGATGAAATGCAACATAAGTGTTTAAAAGAAGTATTTGCTACAGATATTAAATATAATAATAGTTTGTGTGGGATGTTTGTAGATTCAGATTTTTTAATGGAATTATATGAAGAAAAGGATTATAAAAAAAACTTTAGTTTATATAAAAATGTCGTTAAGAGTATTTTATCTGATTTACCAATATATAATCCAGATTTAGAACAAGAAGATTATAGTGAGTTTTATATTACAAGAGATAAAGTGCGTAACAAGTTTTTTGAAATACGTGATAACAAGAAAAAAATACAAGAAAAACAACCTGATAAAGTAATAACTAGACCGGAAATGAAAGGACCTACGGCATCTAGTTTTATATCATTATTTAATACTATTGATGCCGTTAAAAAAATGTATAATTAAAAATAAAAAATAAATAATAAATAAATAACCATTTAAAATAATGATAAGTAATTATTTTAAATGAATAAAGTGAAACCAAACGATAAATGTCATTGTGGAAGTGATAAAAAGTATAAGAAATGTTGTTTTTTAAGTGATGAGCAAGAAAGATTAGAGGAAAATACGTATGTTGAAACCGAAGCCATGCAAGAAAGTATTGAAATTCTAAAATTAAATTTTCCAACTATTGAATTTAAAAATGTGTCTGATAAATTGAATTCAAAATCATATATATCAATGCAATTACAACATATGAAAGACAATGTCTGTTTGATTGCTGAAAAATTTAAAACAAATGAAAAGGTATTTAAAGACCGCGATAGAAACAATGAGGATTATGATTTGATTTTAATGTATCGTGGTGCATTTAGAACATTGTATGTTGGTCCCAGTGTAAAGATGTATACTATTTCATTAAAGTCATTTTTTGCAAATCCATCGGCACCTAATTTACAACCAAATCCTGAAGAAAAAGAATAAAATAATTATATTTAATATTTACATTAAATATAATGTGTCAAAGTTGCGACAATTGTCCATTGTATTATTTAAATTTAATAATATATTTTTGTTTATTTTTAATATTTATTGCTGGATTATTTTTTACTTATTACAAGTATTATTTTATAGGAATTCCAATATTAGCATTTTTAGGTTATTTTTATATTTTTTGTAAAATGAATGATGCAGAACGAGATAGAAAAGATAAACAATTTAAAAAAGAATTAGAAGAAAATAAAAAAAAATATAATTATTAATTATTTTCATCTTTATTTATTAAAAAATTCAGTTCTTTTTCAACTGTAGATAGGTTTGTTTTATTTGCTGATTCTGGTTTTACATAAGTTTCACCTCCTGATATAGAATGTTTATTTTTAAGTTTTTCTAATCGTGAAGATGCTTTGGTTTTATTTATTAAAATTTCTCTTTCTTCTCTTTCTTTTTTTTCTTTTTCAAGTTGCATTATATATTTTCTATTTTTTTCTTCTCTTTCATTTATTTCTTCTGGTGTTGGATGGTCTTGTTTTCTAACAAATTCAATATATTTTTCAAAATGTTGTGGGAGAGGCAAATTTTCTTTTTGAAATAAACGCACAATATTGGCTGAACTAATTGTATTTGTTTCATTTTTCTCATTTTTTTCATTTATATAAGTTATTGAATGGCGGCAAGGATAACTATGTAAGCAAATATCTGAAAGATGGTATTTTTTTATTCATTGCACAATTACATACAGCATTATTACAGTTATAATTTTCCATTTTATTTTATATATACGTTTTTATCTTTAATATAAAATATTTTAATGTATTCATTTAAAATATTTTATTTACATTGCTTGTGGCATCATAGGAGTTAAAGCTTCTTGACCGAAAGCACCTTGTAATTGAATTGTTCTCATAATTTGTCTTTGTTCATGAGTAACGCGGTAAATGCCAAACATAGCCAAAGCCATAATGATATAAGGTAAAAGAACAAGGAACCAAGAAAGTGTCTTCATTCCCTTCTTACATAACCATCCTAAAAGGTAAGTCCATAAGAAAGCAAATACCAACTTCATAAATACAGCCATTAAAGCAGCACCGTTAAAAAGGGCAAAAACGGCAGCAATAACAGCAATCGCAAAATAAATTTTAGCAGGAGTGCAAAGATATCTAAAATTAAACTCAGACATTATACATTATTCAAAGATTTTATTTTAAGGATAAAAAAAATGGTTTCTTAAATCTTTTTTGTTTGGGTCCACGAATAAACTTAATACTTGTTTTTCTCTCATTCACATTTTTACGAGTTTTAATTCCAGATGCTCTATCTCTACTTGAACGCGTTGATGGATTTTTGGATGATGTGCTTGTTGTTTTCTTTTTTCCAGTTAGTTTAATATGAATTAAATTTCCTAAATCTTTCAAATCAGAAAATAACATATTCATATCAATAGGATCATGTCTTGGATTATATAAATATTCTACAAATATAAATTGCAATTGGTTAAATATTTTTTGCTCTCCTTTTGTTAAAGTTTTATGATTATTTGATAATAACTCAATATAAGGATAATATGTGCTAATAAATCCCCAAATATCAACAATTTGGATAAAAACAGTGTCTAAATAATCGCGTAAATTTAAGGTGCCATCTGCTCTAAATTTGGTAAAATGAACTAGAACATCAACAATGTAATTTACTAAATAATCCATAGTGTATTGAGTTTCAATAACGTTGGGTTTATCTGCTTCATCTACAGATGTTAAATCGTTACTA
>Ga0194115_10004590_pt1 | contig 14763 bp, 14 predicted proteins | sample TA2MahsurfametaG_3_FD_148656 | JGI IMG/M metagenome (GOLD analysis project Ga0194115, IMG submission 148656) | Freshwater microbial communities from Lake Tanganyika, Tanzania - TA2015002 Mahale S4 surface | ecosystem: Environmental > Aquatic > Freshwater > Lake | place: Tanzania: Lake...
CAGCGACGCCCACCACCAACACTGCGGCAATCGCAGCCAACGATGAGCGTCCGTGATAGTTGCCGATACCTCGCATGGGCATGCCTGCTCCTTCTTGCTTTTTATTTCGCATTATCTGTCATCAGGTCGCCGATCAGACTTTCCAGCTCAGCCTGCGCACGATGAACATTCGCAAGTGCAATCAGATACTGCGATTTCGCGGCGATCAGCGTGCGCTGCGCATCCAGTACCTCCAAAAAGCTGAACTTGCCGTTTTCAAACCCGATGGTGGCGGCTTCGTAGGTACTAAGCGCGCCCGGTAGCACTTCGAGGCGGAGTAAATCAGCGTCGCGCCGACGCGCACTAACATTTTCCAGCGCCTGTAAGGCAGTCGCTGACAAGGTCGTTTGTGTCGCTTGTAATTCCTCGGCGGCTTTATCCTCACGCCGCAGCGCTTCCTGCAAGTTACCTTGGTTGCGATTAAAAATCGGTAGCGGTACTTTCAGCGCAACCAAGGCTTGTTCGCCCGGCAAATCAAGACTGCGCTTGACGCCGACGCTGACCGTGAAATCCGGCACGCTGCGCGCCTGCTCTAATGCGACTAACGACTTTCTTCGTTCGAGCTCGCGCTGCGCACGACGAAGCTGCGGCGCACTCGCCAATCGATCGGCGATCACCTCGGCGGTAGGCAGGTCTGGTAGCTGCTCCACATCGCCACTCGCCTCGGTAAAGCCGGGCAGTGTGTTACCCCACAAGCTGGCAAGACGACGCCGGCTGTTACGTAGCTCGCTCTCGCTCTGGTTCAGTGTGACGCGCGCGCCAGCCTCTGCCACACGTGCACGGGTTTCCTCTACCGGCGAAATTTTTCCAGCGGTGACTCGTTTCGCTGCAATGTCGGTTGCACGCTGCGCTAGCCGCACGCTGTCTTCGGCAGTGGCTTTCAATTCTTGCGCAGCAAGCACATCAAAGAATGCCGCAATCACAGCGCTGCGCAGTCGTAGCTCAGCACTTCCTAAATCCGCCAGCGCCACCTCGCGTCCCAAGCCAGCGGCACGCACACGGGCTTCCAGTTTTCCGGCAGTTTCGAATGGCACACCCACTTGGGCGGTCGAGCTGCGACCAATACGACTCACATCGTCGGCTTGATAGATAAACTCCGGGTTAGGACGCAGCGAGCCCTGCAGCACCTGGCCATCGGTGGCGTTGACTTCGCGTCGTGCAGCGGCCAAGGTGGGATTATGTTCGATCGCGTAGCGAATCGCCTGATCCAAGCGTAAAGGCTCGGGTAGCTCGATGAATAATGGCGCTTGGGCCTGGGCAGACATGCATGACAGCGTCAGCGCAAGCGCAAGCGCTTTCCCCCATGTCACGCCAAGCTGGCTGCTAAAGCACATCCCCTATCCTCTCCTGCGCGGCACTGAAAGCAAGACCGCCGCGCGCGCCGCAGTTTATCAGCACGTGAGTGCTCACCAGATGCTTGAGGCAAGCGCTGGTGTGCAAGATCAAGCGCGCTGCCTGCGCCCGCGCAGTAGATGGTCACGGAACACCCTGGCAATCGGCGATAGTCGCTTGCCTTTGGGCGACACCACATGCCATTGCGAGTGCAGAGGAAAGCCCTGCACATCCAAAGCCACCACCTCATCTTTGCTGCGCCCGATCTCTAACGCATGGCGCGACAGCACCGCCACGCCAAGTCCCGCTGCAACCGCCTGACGTATCGCCTCATTACTACCCAGCTCCATTCGCAAGCTGGGTCGGAAGCTCTGCCCTGCAAATAGCTGCTCGGTCGCCATTCGCGTGCCCGAGCCGGACTCGCGCAAAATGAATCGCTCTGCACCCAACTTCTGCAACCGCAGCTTGCGCTTTTTGGCCAGCGGGTGCGCTGCCGCCGCGACAAGTAGCAGCGGGTTCGGCATGAACACATCATCCTCCAGCTCGATATCCGGCGGCGGCATCGACATGATGTACAAGTCGTCGAGGTTATCGCGCAGGCGCGCCACCACGCCATCGCGATTCAGCACCTGCAAAGAAATATCGATCTCCGGGTGCTGCTGACAAAATCCACCCAGCAGCCTCGGCATGAAGTACTGCGCCGTGTTGACCAGCGCCACCCGCAGCCGTCCGCGTGTCAGCCCGCGCATAGCGTCGAATTTTTGCCTTAGCGCTTCCCATTCGCCGGCAATAGTGCGCGCGGTCTCCGCCAATTCCCGACCTGCTTCGGTCAGAAACACGCGCTTGCCCACCACCTCATACACCGGCATACCGATCGATTGCGTGATCTCTTTCAGCTGCATCGACGCGGTCGGCTGCGTCACATGCAGCGCCCTCGCCGCCGCGCTGACGCTGCCGGTGTCGGCCAGCGCTAGGAATAGTCGCAGCTGCCGGAATGTCAGATTCATAGAGTTTTACTGATACATATCTTGGACAAATCGATTTTACCTAATCAGCCAAGGAAATTACCATTGCGCGCAATTTCCAGGAGCCCCTCGTGCAAAACCTTCTCGACCCCGCTATTTTGTTCTTCGCTTTTGGCCTGTTGGCCGGTTTGCTGCGCTCCAATCTCGAAGTGCCGCCACAGATCGCGAAATTCCTGTCGCTCTACCTGCTGATGGCGCTTGGCCTTAAAGGTGGTTTTGCTTTGTCTGAATCCGGGCTGACTGCCGGCATCATGGCCAGTTTACTGGCGGCGGTGCTGATGGCGTTTATTGTGCCGGTGATTGGCTACAGTCTGCTGCGTCGTTTCGTGCCGCCATTCGACGCGGCGGCGGTCGCTGCGGCCTATGGCTCTGTCAGCGCAGTTACTTTTGTGACTGCCATGCAGTATGTCGAGTCACAGCAAATTCCTGTAGGTGGGCAAATGGCCGTGGCGATGGTGCTAATGGAATCGCCCGCCATTATTGTTGCGGTGGTGTTAGCGAATATTTTGCGTCGGCAGCATGCCGCCGGCGCGCAAGGCGTGCGGGTCACAGCATCAGGTTCACTGGTGGTGACCGATGAGGGCCACAGCGCATCGATCAAGGCGATCCTGCATGAGTCACTGACCAACGGCACCCACTTGCTACTACTGGCCTCGCTTGCGATTGGCTTCATCAGTGGGGACGCGGGCAAGGCCATGATGAAACCGTTTTCTGCTGACCTGTTCAAGGGCATGCTGGCTTTCTTTTTACTGGACATGGGCTTGTCGGTGGCGAGAAGCCTGCCGGATATCAAAGGCAAAGCACCGGTGCTGGTGCTGTATGCCGCAGTCTCGCCATTTGTGCATGCCGCGCTTGCCTTGGTATTGGCCAAAGCGCTTGGTCTGCCGCTCGGTGATACCGCATTGTTGATGGTGCTATCCGCCAGCGCTTCGTACATTGTGGTGCCGGCAGTACTGCGCTACGCGATACCAGAGGCTAATCCCGCGGTCTACCTGGCGCTGCCGATCGGGATTACCTTCCCGATCAACCTGTTGATCGGCGTACCGCTGTACACCACAGTTGCATCGTTATCTATTTGGTAACTGTACTGAATTGTTACTGATCGTTTCGCTGGTTTTTTTAGCGGCGGCAATCCCGTATAAAGGGGCCATGTCTGGTGGCCAAGGAGCCGGTATGACCCCGCAAGAGAAACAGCAACTCGATGAATTTCTGGTGCAGTTAACGCACGTTGGCTATGTCGATAAAGACCCGCAAGCAGCCGAGGCTATCGCCGCTGCTTTCTCGCAGCAGCCCGACGCACCCTATCTCACCGTGCAGCGCTGCGTGCTGCTGAACGAGGCGCTAATAGAAGCGCACACGCGCATCGCTGAACTCGAAGCGCGCGAGGCATCGGCATCGGCACCACGCTTGGCAGCTGCGTTCAATGCACCCGCTCATGGCTGGCTTGCGAGTGCCGCATTACACGCCAAGATGTGGCGCGGCCTGACCCGCAGCTTTGCGCGGGCCAGTTAGCAATTACGGTCCAAAACGGCAAGACACCTTGCCGAGAGCACCAAAGTCTGCCTCAACAACATCGCCTGGCTGAATCGCCACGGGTACCCGACAAGTACCGGTGGTCACCACCTGACCAGGCTCGCAGTTGATTCCAAGCGCTGACAGTTCATTCACTAACCAAGTGAGTGCTAAGCGTGGATCGCCCAACACGTTTCTGCCGAACCCAGACTCAACGCGCTCGCCATTTAAGCGGACTATCACGGCTTGATTCACGTAGTCGAAGTCTCGCCAATCGTCTGCGCCTGGCCCGAGCACAAATAAATTAGCGCACGCATTATCAGCAATCAGCTGCGCCTCGCCCGCTTTTACAAAATCGTTGTAGCGTGAATCAGGCACCTCAATCGAGGGATGCACGCAAGCGACTACATCTAGTACCTCGTCGACCGAGTAATCTGAATCACTTGGCGGTAGCGTGCGTGCAAAACAAAACGCGAACTCAATCTCGGCCACACGCATCAAGTTGTTGTACAGCGTGACACTGGCGCCATCGCGCAAAACACGATCGTTGTACAGACGCCCTGCAAGTGGCCCGTTAACGGCGATATGACGCTGCCCTTCAACGCTGGTGGCTGCGATTTTCCAGCCGAATAAAGCATGCTGCTGGCTCTGCCCGACGGCCTGCTGCACTGCGTAGCCTTCAGCACGTGAACTCGGACGAAAGTCATCGGGTAAGCCGTCACAGCGCGTGCGCTGCTGCCACAGCGCGAGCAAGGCGGCGGCGGCTTGATTAATTTGTACTGCGCTGTACATGCGAAATCTCGGTCATGGTTTGACGGTGTCAGAGGAAGTGTCAGGCGAAGTGTCAGGCGAAGTGTAAGGTGAAGTATCAAGCGAAGCGCCAGACGAATAAGCGCCAGAAGAAGTACCAGCGCGAAATCAAGAAGCCGGCATACGGCGCACCAGGAGTAATGCCAACAAGCTGATCATCGCCATGCCTGACAAGTAGTAGCCCACGAAGGGCAGACCATAGTGGGTGGCCAGCCATGTCGCGATATACGGCGCACCCGAAGCACCCAGAATACCCGCCAGATTAAATGCAAGCGAGGCACCGGTGTAACGCACCTCGACCGGAAACAAACTCGACATCAACGCCCCTAGCGGACCAAAACTTGCCCCCATCAGCGCCATACCAACCGACAGCACAATCACAGTAGAAACACTACCTGCTTGCAGCATCGGGCCGAGCAGCAAACCAAGACAAATCATACCCACCGTACCAATTAATAAGCCAGCAGTACGGCCGCGCTGATCAGAAAACTTTGCAGAAAGCGGAATGCAAATCGCGAAAAACACGGTCGCGATTAATTGCAGTACCAAAAACTCTTGCCGCGTATAGCCCAGGGAGCGCGTTGCCCAGCTGAGCGTAAACACGGTCATTAAATAGAACAGCACGAACTGCCCCATGCCCGTCAGGCTGCCGAGGATCAAAGCACGCGGGTAACGGGTCACCACATCGAAAATAGGTACTCTGACGCGCTCTTGCCGCGCGAGTACCGTACGAAACTCAGGTGTTTCGGCGATATTCAACCGCACATATAAACCCACTAGTACCAGCAGCGCACTCGCAACAAAAGGAATACGCCAACCCCAATCCAGAAAATCTGCTTCGGGTAGCTGCGTTGTGAGCAATAGAAATACCGAGCCCGATAAAAAGAAACCGATCGGCCCGCCAAGCTGCGGAAACATGCCATACCACGCGCGACGTCCCGCTGGCGCGTTTTCAGTGGAGAGCAAAATCGCACCACCCCACTCACCACCCAGCCCTAATCCCTGCCCAAAGCGAAGCACCGCCAGCATGATCGGCGCTGCGATACCCATCGATGCGTACGACGGCAGCAAGCCGATCAGTACGGTCGATAAACCCATAGTAAGTAAAGAGGCGACCAGCGTCGCCTTGCGACCGACCCGGTCACCAAAATGACCGAATAGCGCCGAGCCCACCGGGCGCGCAACAAAAGCGAGGCCAAAGGTGGCCAATGATTGCAGGGTGGCTAGCGTGCCATCGGATGACGGGAAAAACAGCGTCGGAAATACCAGTACAGCAGCAGTACCAAAAATATAAAAATCAAAATACTCGATGGTGGTACCGATCAGGCTCGCGAAAAGCACCCGCGCAGGTGAGTTCGCTGGCTGCGCGGTAAGCTGCGCAGCAGATTCGGCATTCCCGTCAGGCTGATTATTTGCGGGTGGCTCTTGCATCGTTGTGTATTCGAATTCTTTTTATCGAATGCTGACCATTCAGTATTAATCGCCAATATTCGCGATTATTTTTTATGCTTGTTATGCCGGTGATATCTTTACGCCTGCGATTGAACTATAAACCCGAGGCACCTGGTAGTGTGCATCGTTGATAATGCCAGCCGAGTCCGACAGCGTCAATGTCGATAGCGACAGCCTGGATCCGAGAATTTCATTCAATCATACGGAGACCATCATGCGGCTACTCGCCGGATTTACAGAGCAAATCATCCGCACCAGTGGCGCCAGGATCAAGGTCGCCTACGCCGGACACGGCGAACCGGTACTGCTGCTGCACGGCTACCCGCAAACCATGGCGTGCTGGCATGAGATCGCGCCCAAGCTGGCAAAGCATTACACCGTTGTCTGCGCTGACCTGCGCGGCTACGGCGGCTCATCAAAACCCAAAGGCTTGCCGGACCACTCCAACTACGCCAAGCGCGCAATGGCGCAAGATATGGTCGAGGTGATGAAAAAGCTGGGGCATCACCGATTTCATCTGGTTGGGCATGACCGGGGCGGTCGCGTGGCGCATCGGCTTGCCAAAGACCATGGCGCGTACGTGCAAACACTGACGGTACTCGACATTTCACCCACCCTGAAAATGTTCGAAAGCACCGACATGCGCTTTGCCACCGCTTACTATCACTGGTTCCAGATGCTGCAGCCGCCACCGATTCCTGAGCGGATGCTGCAGGGTATTGTGCCGTTTAATATCCTCGGCATGATTGGTACGGCTAAACCGGATTTATCCGCCTTCTCGAAAGCGGCACTGCGCGAATATGTCAAAGCGTTTAGCAACCCCAAAGCGGTACACGCGAGTTGCGAGGATTATCGTGCGGCTGGCACGATTGATCTGGAACACGACCGCAAAGACAAACGCCATAAATTGAAAATACCACTGCTCGCCCTGTGGGGGAAGCGTGGCGTGATTCATCGATTATTTAATTGCCTTGCCGACTGGCGAGAAGTAGCGACAAATGTGCGAGGCAAGGCGCTCAATTGCGGCCATTTCATCCCGGAAGAAAAACCTGCCGAGACCTTACGTGAAATCCGCCAGTTTTTTGCGCAGCACCCGATCACCCGTCGCTAAGCATTTAATACCTCAATGCTCACCACACTGATCGTTTGCCTTGCCAACTGCGGCCCGGCTACTACCGCCGCCGACGAAATCGGCAAGGTCGCTGGCGGGTATTTGGAGACCTGCCACGAGCTACACTACCTCAGGCGCAGCTACTGCCCCGAGCTGCAAGCGCCAGTCTTACTCCAATGCGTCAATGATATTGAGCGCGAGCTACCGCATAAATTCCGTGCTGAGTTTCGTAGGGGCAGAGCCGTGCTGGAACAACGTTTTTTAAATGAACTGCCTGTTCAAGCTGAAGGCCGGTTCGCGCTTCAGCTACGCGGCGCCAGCGGAGATACTGCTTTGGCGTGCTACAACAGCGCGAATGAACTTAGTCACCGACGGATCAACCTGATGCGACAGCTAAAAATCTTCAGCAATAATCCTTGAGTTAGTTTGCAGCTGCGGCTTTGGCGATACTTTGTAGCTGCGGTTTCTGGCCTTCCTTGCGCGCCGAGCTATCCATCATCAAGTAATTCTTCTCATGATTCTCAGCCACCAGTGATAAATACCGCATGCATGAGATACGCAAGAATGACGATAAATTCTCGACCTTGCCCTGCCGCTCGACGATTTCTTCGTAGAGTTTGCAGATCAGCTGATTAGTGGTCATCTTATCCTTGGCCGCTATACGCGCCAGAATATCCCAGCACAGATTTTCCAGCCGTATGCTGGTGACCATGCCATGAATACGCACCGAGCGTGTACGCTGCTCATAATGAATCGGGTCAGCGCTGGTGTAGATATCACACATCTCATCTCTCCTGCTAATCGGTTGGGCACTAGCACGTCAACCTTGCTCAGCCTGTGCCAACTGTATCTTTTCACTGATTCAGTTAGCATAATTTTCTGGTTACCTTCGTCATGAAAAAAAGCCGCTCCCGACGGGGAAGCGGCTCTGTGCGAGGGCATCTGAGAAATACCCTAGCGACTCGACGATCAGATCGTACGGCTACGCAGACCCTTGGCAATGAACTCGGCCTGACGAATCGCCAATGCGACGATAGTCAGTGTTGGGTTCTCTGCTGCACCAGTGGTGAACTGCGAACCATCGGAGACGAACAGGTTCTTGATGTCGTGCGTCTGACCGTGCTTATTCACCACGCCATCACGCGCCTTGGCACTCATACGGTTGGTACCGAGGTTGTGCGTGGAGGGGTACGGCGGCGTGAAAATCACACGCTTGGCACCTACCGACTCGTAGAGCGCCTTACCTTGCTGGAAGCCGTGGTTACGCATCGCGACATCATTACCGTGATCACTAAAGTGCACGTTCGGGATCGGCAGCCCAAACTGATCTTTTTCAGTCGCGTGCAGTGTGACGCGGTTAGACTCTTGTGGCATATCTTCCCCCACCAGCCACATACCCGCCGTGTTGTCATACGCATCCATCGCGTTCGAGAAATCACGGCCCCAGTCACCCGGGTTCAAGAATGCTGCCAAGAATGCTGGGCCGAGCGACAGTGTTTCCATTTCATACCCGCCAACAAAACCACGTTTTGGATCAAAACGCGATTCGTCTTTTACAATGCCCGCCATGGTCGTGCCACGAAACATGTGAACCGGATTATCAAAGATCGCATAAACCGACCCAGTCATGTGGCGCATATAGTTTTTCCCGACCTGGCCCGATGAGTTCGCCAACCCATTAGGGAACATGGTGGATGCCGAGTTCAGCAGCAGACGTGGCGATTCGATCGAATTACCTGCCACGCAAACTACCTTCGCCTTTTGGAAGTAGCGGTTGCCCTGGGAATCACCGTACAGCACGCCGGTGGCGCGGCCCTTAGCATCATGCTCGATCTTCAGCACCTGGGCACCCGAGCGAACCTCGAGGTGACCGGTTGCCTCACCTTTAGGAATCTCGGTATACAGCGTTGACCATTTCGCACCCGACTTGCAACCCTGGAAGCAGAAGCCAATCTGCTGGCAAGAAGCACGGCCATCACGCGGCTGCGAGTTGATCGACATATTACCGGTATGAAAGTCTTTGTAGCCCATCTTCTTTGCACCCGCTGCCAGCACCTTATAGTTGTTGTTACCGGGCAGACGAGGAATGCCATTAGTACCTGTTGTGCCCATCTTGAACTCGGCGCGTGCGTAATACGGGTTCATGTCGTCCAACGTGATCGGCCAGTCGAGCAAGTTGGCGCCGCCTACATTGCCATACACAGTGCGGACCTTGAACTCGTGCTTTTGGAAGCGCAGCGAAGCGCCTGCCCAGTGAGTGGTCGAGCCGCCCACGGCCTTCACGATCCACGAGGGGAGATTAGGGAAATCGTTCGATACACGCCATGTGCCGGAGGTGGTGCGCTTGTCCAGCCAAGAGATCTTGCTGAACATCGGCCATTCATCGTTTGAGAAGTCGTTGATCTCGTGACGGCCGCCGGCCTCAAGAATCACGACATCAATACCTTTTTGCGCCAACTCGTTACCGAGCGTGCCGCCGCCCGCACCCGAACCCACAATCACTACCACCTCGTCGTCGAGGCTGAACTTTTTGCTCATGGTTGTCTCCTGTATGCCTGATAGTCGTTGTTGTGTGGGTATGGATCAGAGGTTATCCATCCACGTTTGATCGGCAAAGCCACGGTTGATGTAACCACCGTACTGCGCAGACGGGCCTTGATAACCAAGGATGGTCCAAACCGCAGGTTGGTTATAAAGGCTCACCACCAGGTCGCCACGCAGCTTGCCGAAGAACGGGTCTTTGGCTTTTGCCATATCCGTCAAAATTCGGGCGCGATCGACCTCAGCCGCGACATCGACATAGACTTTGCCGTAGCGCGCCTGAGCCTCGTTATTAACCTTCTCTACACCATCCAGCAGCAGTTGACGTAATTCGACATTACCCTGCACTTGCTCGGCATAGACGCCAACTGCGTTGGCGTACAGCTCATCATCGAAGCGATCGTGCGGAAAGATGTCGCGCGCGACTTTCACGATGGTTTTGAATGCATCGCTTCCAATCAACTCTTCGGCCATTGCCGCATTCGGCTTGAACATCATAGGCAAGCCACCAGCTGCGGTGGCTACCGTGCCTGCGGTCGCAATCTTGAAAAACTTACGGCGCTTTGGTTCTGCGGGTGTGTACATGGTTGTCTCCTTGTCTTCTTGTGTATCAAGCCCTGCGCAGGGCTTTAATTTTTGACGCAATTACTTCGGGGTTACTGTTATCGATAGTGCCCTCCCCGCTGCAGTACTTCTATCTTGTAGCCGTCGGGGTCTTGAACGAAGAAGAAGCGCGCGAGTAACTCATCGCCACGCTTGAACTCTTTGATCGGTAGCGGGCTGTAGCCCAGTTGCTCGAGCTTGCCCTGCATAGGCTCGAGCTCTTCAACTACAAACGCGTAATGACCATAGCCGTCACCGTGCGTATAAGGCTCTGTGCGGCCCTTGTTGTGGGTCAGCTCGATCTCGAAGTCGTTTTCGGGGTCACGCAGATAAATCAGCGAGAAGTCATCGAAGTCGAGTCGGTGGCTAATAGAAAATCCAAAGCCATCGCTGTAAAAGCGAATCGAGCGCTCGGGATCGAGTACCCGGATCATGGTGTGAATAATCTTCGGCATTCTCCGATGCTTGCCTGTGTTGAGGGTGTCCACATTATTCTTCACGAAGCGGGTGTGGTGGTAGTAGCGCGCTACTACCACTGTGCTCGAACAAAAATCCGGGTTGCGGCGGCGCACACACGCCCCAATCGGGCTACCGTTATTGAATTTTCAGGCAAAAAATGATCACGCTAATGTTTACCGCCGAAAGCGTGCGGCGTCGCATCAAGATAAATTCTAAAATTATTCAAACAGGCGCATAACTCAGTAAAAAAATTCATCAATTGCTGATTTGCTAGCGCGTTGCCAACGCAAAACCGCCAGGCTAACCAGCACAGGGTTTGGGTTAACATAGGGTATAACCCTTGTGGGACACATTTCGCCCTTGGCTTTCAGGCATCTCTTTTTCTGGTTCGGTGCGCTCTTGGTGGGTGGCATCGCCTTGCTGCAGGCCAGCTACCAAAGTGAAACATCGCCCGCTCGCGTAACGCTCACTGCTGCAAACGTGGGCGACGTGCGGCTCGTCAAATCCGGCGGCGGCGAAATTCCGATGCCGCCGGACACACCTTCGGCCCATTCCAGCACGCTGGCGTCACTACCTGCTCAACATAGCTCGCTGGTGGCGGCCGCCTGGTTTGCTGGTGAGCGCGAGAGCGCGCCGGATGTCCGTATTGCCTTCAGCAGTTTTGATAAAACCCGGCAGCGATGGACGCCGGCTGTCTTCATCGTCGACCGGCACTTGCTCGGGCAACAGCTTGGCTTTGGAATTCGTCGGCTGGGCAACCCGGTACTCTGGCGTGATGATAATGACCATCTGCATTTATTCGTGGTCGGCACGGGTATCGGCGGCTGGGCCACATCACGTATTATTCATCTGCAGCAACGCGGCGACACCTTAAGCACGACTGATCCTCAATTCGCGCCTCGCGCAGTTCTGCCCTTATCGTGGCTTTGGAATCTCAGCTACTTGGTGCGTAACTCACCGGTGGTGCTGGCTAACGGTGCAGTCGTACTGCCTATTTATTTCGAGCTTGGCAGCAAGTACCCCGCGCTGGCGAAACTTGATCGCACAGGCAGCTTTCGCGGCATCGCAAGGATTTCACGCAAGCCCAACTTGCTGCAACCAGCAGTGCTACCCATCACTGAGCATCGTTGGTTTGCTTTTATGCGTATGAGCGGCGGTACCCATCGTATTGCCATGGCCGAGACGCAAGACGCCGGCACCCATTGGCATGATCGCCCGGATCTTCAACTACCGAACCCGAATGCCTCGGTAGCCGCGATAAATGCCAACGGCTTTCACGCGCTCACTTTTAACCCGTCGAGCACCGGCCGCGATCAACTGGTCACCGCTACTTCCGCAAATGGCGAGCGCTGGCGTATTTCAGCGCAGCTAGCCATTGGTGAGACAGGCGATGAATTTTCTTATCCCGCCATGCTGTGGCATGAAAACACATTATGGGTGAGTTATACCGATCGACGCCGGCATATCGCGTGGCAGCGTTTCACTGTCACGCGTAATACACCATGATGACGATTCCTTGGCCATGGGAAGTCAACGCTGCAATCACGCCATCATTGGCTGTGCTGTCGGTTGGCATGCGCATCGGTTGGGCGCTGGTACTCGGCGCACTGTCGGTATCGGTGCTGCACATGTTCAGCATCACGGCGCGCAGAGCAGTTGCGTTCGCTATCGTGGTGATGTGCCTGATACCCACCGAGTGGAGTCCCAGCTGGTGGCTAGGGCTGGCTTTTCAAACGCCGAGTTTGGTATTGCAAGGATTATGCGGACTGTATCTGTATCGACATAGTCAAGCGCGACTTCCTAATACGGTATCGCCCACGTATTCGACCATCGTTTCAGCGCCAGCATCATGGCCACTGAGGTTGCTGGTGGTGGCCATCGTCGCCGGCTGGCTGCTTGCGCTTGATACCTTTGCATTTTTTGATTTCGCTTTGTATTCGATCGGGTTTACGCCTCATGCCGTGCTTGCAAGCCTGTTCTTTGCCTGCTTGCTGCAACTCATCTCAACACGCTCAGGGCATAGCCCAAGCACGCAGCACTACCGCGATCTGGCCCTGATTGTTCTGGTGTCGACCTTGGTGCACCTGCTGTGGCGGCTGCCTAGTGGCAACGTATGGGATGCGCTGCTGGATCCCTGGCTATGGATCATGGCGCATGGGCTTGCCGCTAGTGCGTTGATAAAGAAATTTATAGGTAATCAGCGGCGCGCCAAGGCCATCGACTGATTTTATTGACTGATTTTATTGACTGAGCTTATTGACTGAGGCCGTTGGAGGAAGCAGCGCACGTGCTGCCCTCGGTATCAGAGTCAGCTGTCGGGTCAAGCGATAGAAATCGACTGCAATAAAATTTTCGCCGCATCGGGTATCGGCGTCGGTTGTCGGGTCAAACGATCGACATAGACATGCACAAAATGTCCCTGTGCACTCGCCATATCCGCATCGCCAAGAAATATCCCAACCTCGTAACGCACACTCGATTTGCCCAGTTGAACCACACAAAGGCCAGCCGTAATCTGCTCCGGAAATGCTACCGGCGAAAAATAATTACAGTGTGTTTCAACCACAAGAGCGATTGAGCTACCCCCATGAATATCCAAAGTGCCGTGCGAAATCAAAAATTGATTCACTACCGTATCAAACCACTGGTAGAACACCACGTTGTTCACATGGCCGTAAACATCGTTGTCGCCCCAACGCGTGGTGATCGGTAAAAAGTGCCGGAAATAATTGCGGTGTTTCGCTGTGTCTCTCATGACTAATGAATCGATTTATTTAAAAATTTTCGCAAATATTTCCGTAACAATAACAAGCTTTTGAGGTCGGCAATCGCTTACGTGCTGTGGTCTCTGCGAGACAAAGGCGAACCCAATCGTGATCAACATCATGCAGATAGCAAACACAATTACGTACTGCTATTTTCTGACTACAAAAGCGACCCCCATCGCGGTCAATACAATACCGATAGCGCCTGCAAGCGTAAACGATTCGCCAAACAGCGTCCAAGCGATCAGTGCTGTCACTGGCGGAGTCAGATACATCAAACTTGATACGCGCGTCGCTGCATTTTTTCGAATGAGCGCATACAGCAAGAACATGGCACCAATCGACAAGGCGAACACCGACCAGCACAGTGCGCCAATAAACTGCGGCGTCCACATGACCTGACTCAAACCGAGATCCAGTTCCTCCAGCCAAAGCGCTAATGGCCATATGAGTGCGATGGATGCAGAAAATTGAATCAGCGCACCTGACCGCAAATCAAATCGTGGACAAAAACGCTTCTGGTATAGCGTACCCGCAGTAATTGAAACCAGTGCGAATACACACAATACAATACCCGCAGATGATGCTGCATCAAAAGTCAGCTTATCTTTAACTACCAAACCGACACCGATCAGGCCAATCACCAAGCCCAACCACTGCCTGGGGCTTAAGCGCTCACCCACCCAGCGCGCAGCAAGCGCAGTCAGCATCGGCTGCAAGCCAACGATTAATGCTGCCAACCCTGCCGGCGTGCCCAACTTAATCGCCGACCACACCCCGGACAAGTAACCCGCCTGTACCAACACACCCGCCACCGCAATATGCAGCACCAGGCCCTCTGGCCAAGGCGCGCGCACCAGCAATAACGTAGGTAGCAAAATCAGTAACACGCCCGCAAAACGTAGCAGCAGAAAGGTAAGCGTGGGCGCATAAGGCAGGCCAAACTTGGCCACAATAAAGCCGGTGCTCCAGACAAGGACGAACAGGGCGGGAGCGAATTTGTCGAAGTCAAACAGCACAAATTTGGCGTGATCGGAACGGTCGTTCAATAGTCTTCCTGGGAGGGCAATACCGGCCTTGTGGAAAAGCGGGGCAGATCGACATATGGCTCGTG
>Ga0194115_10004591_pt1 | contig 14760 bp, 17 predicted proteins | sample TA2MahsurfametaG_3_FD_148656 | JGI IMG/M metagenome (GOLD analysis project Ga0194115, IMG submission 148656) | Freshwater microbial communities from Lake Tanganyika, Tanzania - TA2015002 Mahale S4 surface | ecosystem: Environmental > Aquatic > Freshwater > Lake | place: Tanzania: Lake...
CAAATTTTGATTTATGCATCATCATGTAGTGTTTATGGAAATAGAAACCAAGTTTTAAATGAAACCGATGATTTGTTATCGCCTTTAAATAATTACGATTTTTCAAAACAGACTATAGAAAGACTTGTTCACTTTACATCAAATAAAAAATGTATAGGTTTAAGGTTAGGCACTGTCAGTGGATTTTCACCTAACTTAAGAGATGATTTAGTTGTAAATGGAATGACATTAGATTCAGTTCAAAATAACAAAATAATGTTGCCAAAATTAGATATTAAACGATCTATAATTGGCATAGAAGATTTATGTAATTCAATTGAAAAAATTGTTTCTTACCAAAATTTAAAAACTAATCTCTATAATTTAATTTCTTTCTCAACAACTTTATTTGAAATTGCGAATTGGATAAAATCTAAGAACGGATGTGAAATACATAGGTCTGATAAACACACCACTAATTATAGTTTTTTTGCGTCTAACAACAAATTTAAATCGGATTTTCAATTTAAATTTAAAGATACTCTAGAAACTATATATAATGACTTAATCTTTAATATCGACAATATAAAAATAAAATCAAAAAGAATATGAAAATATTATACATGTCGTGTCATATTGTTCTTGAATATGATGAACTTAGAATTCTAAATGAATTAGGACATGATATTACTGTTATAGGCGGATATATAGATCCTAAAAATCCACACGTTGATACAAGACCTCCTCTAGATATAGATTCGAATGAAGAAAGAAGACAAAAAATACATAATTTATATAATACGAATTTAAAACGAGGTATTTCTCCTGAAAGTTGTTCAAATACTTTAACAAAAGAAGTGGTAGACGATTATGATATAATATATGTCATGCATAAAATGGATTGGGTTGAAAAAAATTGGGATATTATTAAAAATAAATTGGTAATATTAAGAACTATTGGTCAAAATCTTGAAAATGACGAATTAAAAGTTAAAAAATATATTAATAAAGGACTTAAAGTATTAAGATATTCTCCTAAAGAAAGAGAGTTAAAAAATTATGCTGGTGAACATGGATTAATACGATTTTTAAAGTATAAAAGTGATTTTAAAACAAGAGAAAATAAACATAATTTTGTAATATCGTTTGGTCAAAATATTAATCAAAGAGGCAGTTGGTGTGGATCTTCGATAATAGAATCTGTAGCTAAATCCTTACCTTTCAAATTATATGGTCCAAACAACGAAAAATATGATTTTTGGGAGGGAAGATTAAGTTACGAACAACAATTGGAAAAATATGCAACAAACAACTGTTATCTTTATACAGGTACATTTCCAGCACAATATACACTCAATTTTATTGAAGCATTAATGACTGGGATTCCAATTGTATCTATAGGAAAAAAACTATCACAAGAATTAGTACAACCTTATCCATTTGAAGTGCCACATATATTAGATGAAATTAATGGATATTATTATGATGATGTAAATGATATAATAAAGAAATTAAGAGAATTAATTAATGATAACGGTCACAATCAACAAATTTCACAAAAACAAATTGAATTGGCTACAAATATGTTTTCCGTAGAAAAAAATATAAATCAATGGAGTAAATTTTTAAATAATTTATGAATGTATTAGTAGATCATCATCACGGCGCATTACTTCGAAGTTTTTATTATCTTTTTAAGAAAAGATTTAAATTTAATATTTTTGTGCCGACTGGATTAGATTGGTTGGATAAAGACGGTCTATACTCAGCATATCCCAACAAAGATACAGCTAATCAAATGTTAAATTCTTGGTTATGTGTAAAAGAATATAATGAAATGTTTAAACCTATTACACATGCTGAATTTTTAGACAAAAATATTGATATAGTTATAGCAAGTTTATATGAAAATCATTTAATTTTTAAAAAAATTATTGATAAATATAATAAAAAATCTAAATTAATACTTCAAGTTGGAAATAATATAACGCCGGATTTAGTTTACGCCGCACATGCTAAAAATTTGTTAAGCTCTGCGTATCCGACATATCTACATTCAAATGTACACAAAGTATTTTATAGACAAGAGTTTGGTTGTGAATTTTTTAAACCTGTTGAAAATTGTAATATAAAATCTGTAGCAAATTTTAAAAATATAATGGAAGATGATATGTCACTTCTTCTAAGACTTGAGAAAAAAATGCCAGATTGGGAATTTAAATGTTATGGGGCTTCGAACAGAGATGGAATTATAGATGACTCCGAAGATAAAATATCAGATCAGATGAATAAATTTGGATTTATTTTTCATGTTAAAAGAGACGATGGATATGGCCATGTAATACACAACGCTTTCGCCTGTGGTAAACCTGCAATTGTAGATCTTAAAACGGCGGGGGTTTATTGGAATAATTCGTTTGTTAAAAATACGGCTTCATTTTTGTATGAAAAAGACAATACTATAATTGATTCAAATGAAGAGATTGATAACATAGTATATAAACTGAATTATATGTCAGATAATTATAACATATATAAAAATAATGTGATTAAAAAATATAAAGAAGTGGTTGACTTTGACAAAGAATATATAGACATAAAAAACTTTATTGAAACTTTAATATGATTCAATCAATTTTGCCATGTTTGACAGATCCATTATTATGTGATCTGTTTTTTAAAAATCACATTAAATATAAAAAAAACATAGATAGATTTTTAATAGTGGTAAATCATTTACCGGATTTTGAAACGGAGCTTTATAAAAGTCAATTAAATGAATTGGTTAATTTATTAAAAAAATTAGATGTTAAAAATTATAAAATAATTGATATTGGTTATGGATGTGGACATCATGCTCTCACATTTTCATCTGTAATAAAAGATTCACAATATCATTGTTTTTTTGACGAACAAGACTGTTATGTAGTAAATAACAGTTTTTTTAATAAAGTAAATTTGTTAGATACTATTGATCTTATTGGATGTGAAAAAAGTTGTTTTTGTTTTTTAAAAAGTGAATCCGTCAATGAATTTAATCAAAAATACAATGTTAGACACAATAATAACAAAGGTTTATACAGTCTACATTTACCTCAATTTCTTAGTAACAGAATAATTAAAAAAATAGATGACTTATCATTTGATCAAAGATGTCTGTTTATCAAGTCAATTATCGACAAACCCGATTTTACGGAAGAAAATTATTTTTTTGATACATTTCAATACATAAATTTACAGGTTTATAAAAAAACAGATAAAATTAAAATTTATGATTATAAAGATTGGTGTGTGAGCGATAGTATTTATCAAAAACAAAATATAAACTTTGATGCAAAATTTTTATATCATGCACAGGCTAGTAGATTATTGACACATACTAAACTCTTTATAGACAAAACGGAGGAAGAAATGTTATCTTTTTTAAATGATATATCGTTTGTATCATATTATGAAGTAAATTTAAACTTTTATTATCAAGTATTAGATTATTTAAAAGAATTTAAGTACAGAGATGTTTATATTAACAATTTTAATAAACTAAAAAGTAAAATAAATTTAAATAAATTTGATTGTTCAGAATTGATTAAAAAAATTATATGAATATTTTTAAAAAAACAGATTGTTTTTGGATTGGTAGATTGGTTGATGAATGGCCATTAATGAGATCTTTTATTAAAAAAAATCATAATAAATTTAACAAATTTTATTATGTAATAAACTACACTACAGATTCATTTAGTAACAGAGAATTTTACAACGATGAATATTTTCAATATCCGAATAAAATAAAAGAAGATTTAAAAGACTATAATTTCGAAATAATTTATATAAACACGGATTATTCGATTCGAGATTGGAGAGATCAATGTTTTAATGAATTTCTAAAAAGATCTGATGCTGAATACATTTATCATTTAGATCCAGATATGTACATTGATCAGTCTTACATTGATAAATTGTCGGAACTTGAACAATTTAATTTTGAAATTTTATGTCCAATTTGGGCAGAAAGAATTTGGCCATTTTTATTTTGTAGTAGAAAATTAATAGATAAAACCACTAGAGATTTTACAACTAGAACAATAAAAATACATCTAAATGAATCTTTGTATAGAGAAACGAAAAATCTACAAGAATCATGTTATAAAAGAGTTGATTTGTTATTCGACGGAGATCACGGTGATAAATTAATAAATGAACTGTTATATCTTACAAATTTTAAAGGATGGAAATTTTACCAAGAAGAAAATGTTGAATGTATTCATTATGGCGGTAGAACTAATTATCATCGTAATTTGTATGATTTAATTAAAAACGGAGAAGATAAAACTCAAACAGTTAATTTAGAAACAAGAAAAACTATATTATCCAGTCAGAAACAAATACATTTAAACTACTTAGATAAAATAAAAAAAAGTAATATAAATTTGTTTGATACGTATATAAAAGAATGTAATTTCTTTTATGAAAACTATGAAGAATTGTGAACACTAATATACCACTTTTTTATCCATATATACCAAAAGAAAAAATTCTAAAACAAATAGAAGATACACTTAATGGTCGTTGGTTAGGTCAGGGTCCTAAAGTTAATTTGTTTGAAAAAAAATTCGGCGAAATATTTGATTACAAATATCCATTAATGATCAATTCTGGAACTTCTGCTTTAGAATTGGCATATCACATGATTGGAATAAAACAAGGAGACGAAGTAATCGTTCCTATACTAGATTGTACAGCTGGCCAAATGTGGTTAAAAAGAAACGGTGTTAATATTATATTTGCTGACATCGATAATAATCTAAATATTAATCCTGATGATGTAGAAAGAAAAATAACACCAAACACAAAAGCTGTTGTTGGAGTTCATCTTGGTGGAATGCCGTTCGATTCAAAATTAAATGATATTTGTAAAAAATATAATATACCTTTAATTGTAGATGCTGCGCAACATTTTACACATTGTGAAGGAGATTATATTTGTTATTCATTTCAAGCAATAAAACATTTTACTACATGTGATGGTGGAATGTTGGTGTTATCAAATGAAGAAGAATATAAACGTGCTAAATTATTAAGGTGGTTTGGAATTGATAGAGAATTAAAAGAAAAGAAAAATTATCAAGCGTGGGAAAGAAGAGAAATGACATTTGATGTTTATGAAGCTGGATTTAAATTTCAACCGACAGATATTGATGCTTGTTTTGGTTTAGCAGCAATCGAAGATTTAAATTATATTATTGAATATAGAAAGAAACTTGGTGAATTGTATATTAAAAATTTACCAAGTGAATGTAAACCTATATGTGGTGGAACATATTGGTTGATGGGAATTTTAACCGATAAAAGAGATGAACTTGCAGAATTCTTAACTTTGAATGGTATCGATAATAATTTAGTTCATTTAAGAAATGATATATATCACATATTCGGAAGTAAACGCCAAAATCTTCCTAATATGAATTTATTAGAATCTAAATATTTATATTTACCTTTAAATACTAAAGTAACTGAAGAAAATGTGTTATTTATTTGTAATAAAATAAAAGAATTTTTTCGAAAGTGATTCTATTTGGTTTAGAATGATATTTAATTTAAATAATCTAGAAATTGAAATACTTAAAAAATTTGATGGTACATACAACTATTTCAATCCATCACATTTTAATGGTAGAACTATATTTCGTCGCGAATGTAAGTTTGAAGATAAATTATTGGTAAGTGACATAGTTGATGATGAAGATAATGTAATATTACAACATCATATCGATGATAATTATTTATGGAGTTATGAAGATGTCAGATTTATAAATGAATCTGAAATAAGTGTTTGTTGTTGTAAACGAGATAAAAATGATCTAGTAAAAATTATAAATGTAGAGTTTAAAAAGTATAATTTAGTTACCAAAAAGTTTACACATTTTAAAACACAAAATGCACATTTTGAAAAACACTGGCAGTTTTATAATGATAAGATAATCTATCATGTTAATCCATATACAATTATGGATAATAATGAAAATGTTATTTATAAGAAACAAATAAATTGGCAACCCTGGATAGAAAAATACGGCAATCCTTGTTTAAGTACAAATGTATTTGATGTGAACGGAATTAAATATTTGTTGTTTCATAGTTATGTTTGGACAGGTAGACTTCAATATAAATATTTTATTGGTTTATTGAGACTAAACGATGATCTATCTCCATTGGCATATGCACATAAACCGTTATTTGAAGCTAATAGAGAATATAGTGATAATAATTTATTAAATGACTTATGGAATTGGAGAAAAACCGAGTTGTGTGAGGTTGTAAAGTATGAAGTTATATTTCCTATGAATGTGACGGTTGATAATGAAAATATTAATATTTATAGTGGTATTAATGATTGTAGTATGGGTGTGATAAAGATTAATAAACATATGTTTGTTGATAAAATAAAAAATGAATCGTTTATAATAGTATGAACATTCTAAATAAGTTTTTTGATAAAATATATATTATAACATCATATCCTACTCAAAATAGATTGAATGATTTAATATCTTTTCTTAATACGGAACGTATTAGCTATGAGTTAATAGTTGCTCCTAAAAAAAAGTATTTTGGAGATTATAATGATGAAAAGCTGTGGTTAGGAAAAGGTGCGTTTAGTTTATTAAGTGCAAATGAGTCTATTTTTTTAAAAGAGTCTTTTATCAAATCAAATTCATTTTGCATAGTGGAAGATGATATATTATTTGATTCAAATTATAAACAGAAATTGAATATGTTTTTTGAGTATTTGCCTAACACTTGGAATATCCTAAATTTAGGATATCACAAAAACACTTTTTTAAATAAAAAAATTGATAATAATTCACAATTGTATCTTAAATTAACTAATAATGAAGAAATTGTTGGTACACATTTTATGTCATATAAAAAAGATGTAGTGCCATTTATTTTAGAAAAATTAGATTCTAATGGTTATCCTATGGATTGGTTTTTAACAAAAACTATATATTCTAATTTTAATACTTATACTTGTACTGATAAAATATTTTATGCAAGATCATTTAGAGAAACGGAAAATGATAAGTTTGAATTTTATAAAAAATATAAAAGTGAGATAAGCTTATGATATATTAAATTAATCATAATTTTCGTAGTTTATAAACCTTTAATAAATTCTTTTATCTTATTTTTACCAGTTTCAATAATATTTTTAAATAACTTTCGTCTTTCATCCGATTTTCCTATTGGTTCAAAATTTTCAATTTTATACTTCAAATGAAATTCGTCTACAAAAAACGATTTTCTAAATTTATATAAATTATTTTTATTATCTGAACAATATGGATATTTTTCAACAAAACGTTCAGTGGTTGGGATAAAATGCACAAGGTTTGAATCTAATTGTTCTTTAAATACGGGAATATCACTACAAATAATTTCTGCTCCTGTGGATAGTCCTTCAAATAAATAATGTCCCCAACTTTCATATAAACTACAACATATGTGTACATTGTGTGAGTTTAATAGATAACTTATCTGTTCATTTGATTGATAAGTATTGATGTGTTTGAAATTTGAATTTGGTTTGTATCTATAATATGAATCTATTAATGTAATAGGAACGTTTTGTTTTAAAATTAATTCAGTATTTTTTTGTATAGAACTACCCATGAAATGTAAGAAAACATTTGATTTAACAATATTCTCATCATAAAAGTCTTTTGAAACAAAAGGGATGTATATTGCATGACAATAGTTTTTAATTATATTGTATGCATATTTTGACTTACACACAACATAATCAAATTTTTTAAGATCACTGATTGTATAATCAAACCATTCTTCATTTATAAAAAATATGTTTATTTTAAAATTTTCTAATAAATGACCATAGTAATTTTGAATCCAGATACCTACATCCGACTTGTACGTTTGATCGAAATTTTCCAAAAAAATAATTTGTGAATTATTAATTAAATTTTTTAAAATTATAGCATCAGTTACGATTCCTACATAGTTATTAAATGTTAGTATATTAAAACGCATATATGTTAAATAGTTACGCTCGTAAAGTTTATTCACAAAATGGCGAAGATGGTATATTAGAGTATTTATTAAACAAATGTGGTGTAGTGTACAATAAATGTTTGGAAATTGGTGTTCATGATGGTACGGAATGTAATACAGCCAATTTAATAAAAAATTTAAATTTGTATGGTTTATTTATAGATATTACATATAAATTTAATTATACAATTCCGGCCGATGATATTTTTAATGAGATATACAAAGAAAAAACATTGAAGTGTTATTATCCTACTGATAAATTTATTTTTCAATTATCCAGTAGAAGTGACATATATAAAGATGTAAATTTTAAATTTAAAAGTTTAATGATATGATACCTAAAAAAATTCATTTTGTTTGGTTGGGAAATAAAGTTATTAAAGAAGAATATAAAAATTTCATCGACACGTTTAAACAATTGTATAGTGATTATGAGGTTAAAATATGGAATGATAATGATGTATTATCTGAAGGTATTATACCTGATAATCTGAGAGATTTTTATTATGATAATAACTTTTCATGTGCGTTTAAGGCAGATATATTAAGATATTTAATAATTTATAAACACGGGGGATTTTATTTTGATGTTGATTTTCAACCAATTAGAAAAATACAAGATTGTTTTTTAAATTTTGATTTTCTTGGGGCAATACAAAATAATGGAGAAGTTGCGATTGGATTTTTTGCGGCAGTTGAAAAAAATGAGTTATTAAAAAATGTTATTGACACTATACCAACTAGTATAGAAATGGCTATTAAAAACGATTATTTTTATAATGAAGCAATACATAAAATAACAGGTCCTGAATTTTTTAATAATATATGTAAAAAATATTTTCCGGAACAAGATTACTTTTTTTTCACAAAAGAATATTTTTATCCATATTGGTTTGATGAAAAACATAGACGAAATGAAAAATTTATTGAAACATCTCCTCTATGTTATTCAGTTCATCATTGGGCAGCTAGTTGGAAAATATGAAATCTCAAATAAATATATTTTTTGATAAAATTTATGTAATTACCTGTTTAAATAATATTGAAAGACAACGTTATATTATTAAACACTTCGACGATAATAATATTAAGTTTGAATTTAGACATTGTATTGATCACAGTTTTTTTAACGATAATTTAAAAATTTCTGCGCAAAATATTAGTTTGATACAATCACATAGACAATGTATTTTAGAATCAAAATTAAATAATTATAATAAAATATTAATTTGTGAAGATGACGTTAGTTTTATTACATCCGTTAATGATTCATTTGAAACTTTTATAAAAACATTGCCAAATGATTGGTATTTTTTACAACTCGGAAATCAATTCGGAGAAACAATAAATAAGTTTTTATCTAGACAAAAAATTAAAGAAAATTTGTATAGATTTTTTTGGGGAACAGGTTCACATTGTATCGGCATTAATAATATTGCATATGATATGTGTACGGAAAATCTTTTTTCCACCGAAGAACCCATTGATTTTCTTTATTATAAATTATTTGAAAAGTACAATTGTTATTGTCCGAAAGATTTTTTAGCGGATGGACTATCAGAAAATCCTTATAGAATACAAGATAATTCAAAAATTTTATTTAAAAGTACTTTGAACCACAAATATTAATAGTATTTTTTAAATATGTTTAAAACTTGATTAATTAAATTAATATCATTGAAATATTTGTCAATTGCATCTTTTACATTAAAATGTTCGTATAAAATTTTCCCTTCATTTATTTTTTCAATAATTGATATACATTCGTTTAAACTATTAAATTTTATAAGATTTTTCTCATTGAATACTTCAAATATATTAGGAGCGCCACAATATATTGGTACAGCATTATTAACAAAACAATCGTATAATTTTTCGGAAATATAATTTTTCTCAAAACTATTTTCTATACAGATCGAAAATTTATAGTTTTGTAATCCATTAAATTTTAATTGGAGTTGACCATATATATTTTGATCAAAATTCGGTATAAAATGTTTTCCATATATATCAACTTTTAAGTTTTTATTTGTTAAATAATTTGTTAAATTTTCTCTTAATTTGTAGCCATCTTTAAACTGATTTCTTTCGCCACATATAAAACTGACATTTTTATATTTAAACGAATTAAAGTTCATATTATCAGGTAAATTTTTTGTAAACATCTCATGTGAAACTATATCATGTATAAATCCAGAATTTACCCATTCAATTACATTATCATATGAATACAAATTTTTATCATGAAACAAAACATATTTACACATTTTATGTAAATTTTTATTATAATAATCACTCCATGAAGGTTCCATAATAATCCCTAAAGTTCTTTCTTTAACGATGTTAATATTAACATCATACACATCTGTTATTATTACAAGATAATCATAATCGTCTTTGAATGTTAATAAATCATAATATTCATTTTTTGTAGCATAATTGGATAAAATTCTAGCGTATAATGATTTATCATTGGTCCATTTACATGTAAATTTAATTTTCATAATTTATTTCTATGACTATTTACACAAATCCAAGTTTCACCCAAACCGTGTTCAACTGCATATTGTGATATGTCCGGTAAAGATTTTATTTTATATTTATATGTTAACAAAGAAAATATAGATTGATCGTGTCTATGATCTATAAAATCTTCAAAATTTTGTTTGTATAAATTCGGAGAATCTGTTAATAAATTTTCATGTGTGCTGTAAAATAACCATTTTTTTACAAAATTTATACTATATTGTGTTTTTTTAAAGAAAATAAATGTAGCGCAATTTTGAAATTCGTCTTTAAAAATTTATTTTCTTCTCCCACATCATTAATAATGTAAAAACAATCTCCCTTTGTATACTTTGACTGTTTATGAGTTAATTGAAAAGCTAAAATTCCCGTGTCATCTATACATTTTAAATAATTATCTACGTCTTTAATTAAGTAAGCACCTGAATCCATATACACAAGATAATCATTAAAATCAATTTTATTTAACATATCTAATATAATGTATGGTTTCCACAACCAATATCCGGCACCTCTTTCTTTATTTAAAATATTAATATTATTATTTTTAAAATTTTCATCTAAATCGTTATATCCATATTCTTTACAGAGAAACCCGAAATTTTTTGCATGATCAATTGCTTTTTTTTGACTTTCATAAAAAAAGTTATGTGCATAATTAATAAAAAATTTCATATCTATATATAGATTATCATAGTTATGAGTTTTAAAGTTTTAAATAAAATATACATAGTTCATTATACAAAATTGATAGATAGAAAAAAATATTTAGATGATAAATTTAAAAAATTAAATATAATTGTTGAGTGGGTCGATTGGTTTGACAGAGAAATTATAATAGAAAAACAAATAAATGAAATTTATAAATTTGATCCGGAATATACCGATATTCATATAGATCCAATTACTGGTAATCCACCAATAAGACAACTAAGAATTTCAGAATTAAGTAATTATTTATCTCATTATTATTGTATTCAAGACCATGTTAAAAACGATTTTGATTATACTTTGGTTTTAGAAGACGATGTTATATTTGAAAATGACGCTTTTTTAAAAGTACATGAAATTTTAAACAAAATGCCATCCGATTGTGATATTTGTTATTTGGGAAACGGTTGTGGATTAAAACCGGATAATGTGCAACAAGATAAAATGTTTTATGATACAAATTTTGGTATTAAAGCCGCCGACTCAATTATTTATACAAAAAAAGCAGCAAAGTTTTTGTTTGAAAGAAAACGAACACATAGACCGATAGATTATCATATTAATACGTTCAGAAATGATTTAAAAATATATTGGGTTGAACCGCCAATTTTTTTACAAGGATCGCAAAACGGAGTTTATAAAACGGCTGTACAAACATCGGATTTTAATTGGACGACATGAATGTTATTTTATTTCATAAAGGAGAACTTCCGACTTTCTTACCGAATACAATATTGCAAATTAAAAAATATAATCCTAACATTGATATATATTTTATTTCCAACAATAAAAATTCGGAATTAGAAAACGTATGTAAATTTATTGATTTGAAAGATTTAAACTCTGATTATATTAAATATTTTGAACAGTCAAATTTTTATAGTAGCGATCCAAATCCTTTATGGCGAACTTCAATTGAACGATTTTTTTATATACACGAATTAATAAGAAAATTTAATTTGGTTAACATTTTTCATTTTGATAATGATGTACTAATCTATGATAGTTTCGATAATATTTTAAATAAAATTACAGATGAGAAAAATTTAATCACAGCGGCCAACGAAAACAATTTAGTATGTGGTATGTTTTATACTAAAAATTACGAGTCTTTATCGGAAATAATAGATGTAATGTATTTAAAAATAAAAATGGGCCAATCGGAATTAGAGTCGATTTATAAAAATAGAAATGTTATATATAAAAATAAAATAGTAGAAGAATTTCATTTAAATGAAATGACTCTTTTAAAAATTATACAAGAAGAAACGTCTTGTATAAAAAATTTTCCAATTACTCCATTAGATGAAAATTTCGAAAAATTTGAAATATGTTTTGATCCTTCTTCATGGGGACAAAATTTAGGTGGTACGCATCAAAATCACCCATCTGGTTATTATGCTTTACATCATTTTATAGGAAGATTTATAGATCAAAACATTTTAAAGGTTGTTTTTGAAAATAATAAACCATATATTATTTATAAAAACAAATATTTTAAACTTTTTAATTTACATATACATTCAAAAAAATTAGAGACTTGGGTTTAAAGTCTTCTAGAATTTAATTTCCAATCGTATATTTCAAATGGAGTATTTTTCCAAACTTTCCATCCGTGAAAATAATCTAAATTAGAAAAATAATATATATCTTCTTTATTAAAAAATAAAGTAGTATATAAAAATCTGAAAATGTGATCTCCCCATCTAAATCTTAAAAAACCATTTATTTCATTATCTAGATAATCAAATAAATTTAAATAATTTTCGTGTAAAAAAGGATCTAATTGAAACATTTCAAAATTATTTAAATACGCTAAATTGTAGTCTTGATTTAAGAACTCTACAATAGGAATAATTGTATCAATTTTATTTTTTATAACATAATTTGATATTTCCTTATTTAATGAATAACATAATTCTTCTGGTTCATTTAAAATTGAAATATAACCGTATTTTGCGTTGCTGTTTTTAAACTCACTAAAAATATCCCGTATAGGATTTATAAACTTAGAATCAGTATCTAATCTCAAATAATATTTGTAATTATAATTTTTAAGAATTTTAAAAACATCTCCGGCAAAAAATTTACACATTGATCTATATCCTATATCAAAATTATAAACACTTTTTGCAATTTCTTTTTCAAATTTTGAGTATGTGTTTGAATTCACAAATGTTGTTAATTCGTGGTAAATTGTTTTTCCACCTGTATACTTAATTATAGTATCGATCAAATTTTTTTCACTCGATTCATAAAATATTATTAAATCTACATTTTTATTATTTTGTATAAAATTACAATTTAAATTATGTATTAATTGATTTAATTCATTATCATTTAATTTCGCTAAAACTATAATACAATTCATAAAAATAAATATGAAATATAAAACTGTAATACAAATAGACATGCATATGTTTTTTGAAACTATAAAAAAATATTTTGATGTTACACAACATTATACAATATTTGAAATAGGTTCAAGAGATGGAAACGATGCTAGAATTTTAAAAAATTATTTTCCAAATTCTATTGTTTATGCTTTTGAAGCTTCGGATGAAGAATATAAAAATCACATAGAAATTAATAAAGATATAAACTGGATTAATTTAACGATTTATAATGAAGAATGTGAGATCGATTTTCATTATAAAACATATATGTCAGGCGTACATTCTATAAAAGATAGAGGACTTGATTTTGGTGAATCTACTATTATGAAAGTTTTAACTAAACGAGTAGATACATTTTGTAAAGAAGAAAAAATTAAAAATGTAGATATAGTAAAAATTGATGTAGAAGGATGTACATTTGAAGTTTTAAATTCATTTGGGGAGTACTTAAAAAATGTTAAAGCTTTGCATATAGAAACTGAAAGAATCGAGTATTTTAAAGATCAAACCTTAGAAAAAGAAGTTTTTGAATTTTTAATTAAAAATGGATTTATTTTATTAGAAAAAAATGAAAGAATCGATGTGATATTACATCAATCGGATTCAATCTGGATTAACAATAAATTATTACAGAATAATGTGATATAAACATATTTATATATATTATATATGTCTAAACTCAATGAATTAGGTGATACCGGTGATAGAATGATGCAAGGCTTACCTTATGGACAAGGAGGAGCTATTACAGGCGCATCTAATATAGATACATTTAGCAGTCCAGATGTATCTCAAGATCCAAATAAATTCGGTACATTAACCGATAAAAGCAAGATTACTTCTACAGATAAACAATCTATGCAAACAATTGCTCCATTTGGACCTTATACAGGTGAAGATCCTAAAGATTATGATAAAGCAGTTGACCAAATTAAATATAAGGTAACACCTGATGAAGTAATTGCTGGTATAGACTATGAAATGAAGAAGATGGTATTAAAAGATAAACAAGTAGCCAAACAAAATGTCGTGAATAACCTCAAAAAAGATCCTCAATACTATAGTAAATTAAGAATGT
>Ga0194115_10004594_pt1 | contig 14747 bp, 5 predicted proteins | sample TA2MahsurfametaG_3_FD_148656 | JGI IMG/M metagenome (GOLD analysis project Ga0194115, IMG submission 148656) | Freshwater microbial communities from Lake Tanganyika, Tanzania - TA2015002 Mahale S4 surface | ecosystem: Environmental > Aquatic > Freshwater > Lake | place: Tanzania: Lake Tanganyika...
TTTACCCCGCAGCGTCAAACGCAAACCGACCCTCCCCGCCGTCCTCCCAGCGGGAATCCCTGCATCAAGTCCGCCATGAAGAAAACCCTGCGTTTCAATTTCCTCGCCGCCTCGCTCGCGCTCGCGGGATCCTTGGCCCAAGCGCAGAGCGCCGTCGCCGGAGATAACCCTGGTACCCTGCAGGGCCGGGTGGTCAATGAGCGCACCGCTAAGTACCTCGAGGGCGCCCGCGTCTCAATCGAGGGCACCGGACTGGCGACGCTCACGGACACCGAAGGTAATTTCCGCCTGACGCTGGTTCCGGCCGGTGCGGTGAAGGTGCTGACCTTCTACACCGGCTTGCCGCGCGACGTGCGCTCCGTCCAAGTCACGGCCGGGAAGATCACGGAGCTCACGCTCGCGCTGGGGGCGCCGCCCAAGGTTGGGGACGTCGTGGAGCTAGCCGAATTCAAGGTCTCGACCTCGCGGGAGATGGACGCGTCGGCACTCGCGATCAACGAGCAGCGGTTCGCGCCCAACATCAAGCAGGTCGTCTCGACGGAGCAGTTCGGTAATGTGGCTGAGGGCAACACCGCCGAGTTCCTGAAATTTCTACCGGGCATTACGATTAGCTACACCGGAGGCAACGCCCGCGGCATCTCAATCGACGGGGTTCCATCCGACTACGTGCCGGTCACGATCGATAGCTTCAACTTAGCTTCCGCCGACGGCGGCCGCACTAACCGTACGGTGATGGCGGATATGGTTTCGATCAATAATCTCTCCCGGATCGAGGTGCTTAATACGCCCACCCCGGAGTCGCCGGCATCCGCCCTCGCCGGCTCCGTGAATATGGTAACGCGCAGCTCCCTCGAGCGTGCCAAGCCACTGTTCCAATCCAATTTCTACTTCAGCCTGCGCGACAACGCCAAGCGCTTCAGCAAGGCCCCGGGAGCCCGGCCAAGCCCCACCCGCAACGTCTACCCGGGGTTTGATTTCTCCTACTCGGCACCGGTGAACCGGAAGTTTGGCTTCTCGATCTCGGCCGGCGACTCGACCAGCTACTCCGCCCAGGATCGGTCCCAGTCCACCTGGCGCGGCACGGGCGTCGCCACGGCCGGCACGGCCTTCCCGGCGACGTCCTTCACCCAGCCCTACCTTTCGGCCCACCGCGTTGAGGACCAGCCCAAGATCACGGCGCGCAAGTCCTTCGCCAGTTCGATCGACTTCAAACTGTCGGAAAACGACCGCATTTCCCTCGGCTTCCTGTATTCCTCCTTCGATGTGCAGTTCGTGCTGCATTCGCTGACCTTCAATCTTGGCTCCGTCCAGGCCGGCGGCTTCTCCTCGACATTCGTCCGCGGGAATCTTGGTGCGGGCAATGTTTCGATGATCCACAACGAGCGCAATCGCTTCAACCGCACCTATATGCCGAGCCTAGTGTGGAAGCATCAAGGGCCCGTGTGGAAGGCTGATCTCGGCGTGGCCTATTCTTCGGCCACGGATGATAACCACGACATCAACCAGGGCTATTTCCGCGCGGTGAACGCGATTCGGAGCGGCCTGACCGTATCCTTCGACGACGTCACCTACCTCCGCCCGGGTGTGGTCACGGTTAGGAATGCGGCCGGCAGTGACGTGAACCCGTATCTTATCTCCAATTACGCCCTCACTTCCGCGGCGAGCCAGCAGAACGCCACGCGCGACACCCAGAAGACCGCCTATGGCAGCGTCAGCCGAAAGCTTTCAGCGCGCATCCCGGTGATCGTCAAGGTCGGCTTCAACCTGCAGGAAGGGATTCGTGACATCACGGACGGATCTGCAACCTACACCTATGTTGGGGCGGACCGGGTGGGCAGCAGCTCTCCGGTTACGGGCGATGATCAGCTCGCGCCTTTCCTAGATTCGGTGTTCTCGCGGCGGGTGATGCCGTACGGGTTTGCGGCCTCCGAGGCCCCCAGCAACCGCAAGGTCTGGGAGCACTACGTGTCGCAGCCAAACTTCTTCACCACCAATGCCAACACGATCGCGCGCAACCGCGTGGCGACCTCCAAGTTTGCCCGGGAACGGGTGCTCGCCCCCTACCTGCGCTCGGACTTTGGTCTCCTGGATCAACGCCTGAAGGTTGTCGCCGGCGTGAGGGCGGAAAGGACCGAGGTCGAGGCGCAAGGCCCGTTGACGGATCCGCGGCGCAGCCCAATCGGGATCGAGCGTGGCGCCAAGACCACCAAGACCTACGACCAACTGTTCCCCAGCCTGAACTTCAGCTACGCCATCCGGGAAAACTGGATCGGCCGCGTGGCCGCCTACGAATCGATAGGCCGGCCGGACTACAACCAGTACGCCGGGGGGCTGACGTTGCCGGACACCAGCGCGGGGGAGAGCGCCACGAACCGGATCGTCGTCAACAACGTTGATATCAATCCTTGGGCGGCCCGCTCGATCGTCCTGCGGCTGGAGCATTACTTCGAGGGTGTCGGCGTGGTCTCGGTGGCCGCTTTTCGCCGGCAGGTGGAGAACTTCTTCGGCAGCACCCTCCGTCCGGCCTCCCCCGAGTTTCTCGCCGCCTACGGCCTCGATGCCAACGCCTACGGCCGCTACGGGGTCGCGACCCAGTTCAATCTCCCGGGCACCGTGCGCTTCGAGGGCGTGAGTTTCAATTACCGCCAGAGCCTCACCTTTCTCCCGTCGTGGGCCCGCGGCTTCGAGGTTTTCGCCAACGGCACGGCGCAGCGCTCGGTGGGCGACACGGGCGGCAATTTCGCCGGCTACATCCCGCGCAGCGGCAGTGCCGGGATCAGCTTCACCCGCGAAAGCTACAACCTGCGCGTGAACGTGAATCATCGCGGGCGCACGCGGCTCAGTGCCGTCGCGGCCGGGGCGAGCATCGAGCCGGGCACTTACAACTGGCAGCCGCCCTCCACGTTCGTCGACGTGATCGGCGAATACAACCTCCGCCGAAATCTCTCGGTCTATGCCAACCTGCGCAACGTCACCGACCAGGGGGCGACCACGGAAATCTACGGCCCCAGCACCCCGCGCAACGCCCGGTTCTTCCAGACCACCAGGTACGGCTCGCTCTGGACCTTCGGCGTCAATTGGTCGCACTAAACCTCAGCTCCCGATGAAGACCGAAACCCGTTCGCTGCTCCCGCTCCCCGCGCTCCTGTTGGGCCTCCTCGGTTCGGCCGTGGCCGCGGAGGTCCACCAGGCCACCGGATTCAAGATCGTCAATGTGACCTCCACCTCAGCCGAGGTGTGGACCCGGGTTACCTTGCGGGCGGCGGCCAATCCGGCGAATGGCCCGTTACCGCGGGTTGAGGTCTTCGAGGCAAAAACCGGACAGCCCGTGCCGCTGCGGGAGAATCGGATGTTCCCGGATGCCCGGATCACGGTGCAGATGCCCCCGGGGCTGGATCTCGGGGCGGCAGGTGGGGCGGCGCCCGCCGCCGCCGGACAGACGCGCGTGCGTTTTCGCGTCAAGGGGGCCGCCCAATGGGCTGAGACCGCTTGGCGGGACGCCAGCATTGAGCGGGATGGCATTGTCTTGCACGCCCTGCCGGGACTACTCCCAGCTGCGCGATACGAGGTCGTGGTGCAGGCGCGCCGGAATGCCAGCGACGGCGGGCCGGATGAGCAGGCGGGCGAATTCAAGACCGCGCCGCTGCCCACCCAGTCGGAGCGAGTGGTTTTCTGTGTGATGACCTGCCAGAAGTACGAGCGGCAGGACCGTCCTGACGGCCTGGCCATTTACCCGGCGATGGGCGCGCTGCGGCCCGACTTCTTCGTGAACACGGGAGACGTGGTCTATTTCGATCACGGTCCGGTCATTGCCCTGACGCCGGCGCTCGCGCGCTTCCATTGGGCGCGCATGTTCGCCCTGCCGACGCTGCGGGATTTCCACCGGAATCACAGCAGCTTCTTTATGAAGGATGACCACGACACTCTGGCGAACGACTGTGGGCCCGCGTCGCGGAGCGGGGAGCTGACCTACGCTGAGGGCGTCCGGATCTTTCGCGAGCAGACTGGACTCCCGGAGGTCGCCAATCGGACTGTCCGTTGGGGGCGCGACTTGCAGGTTTGGCTGATGGAGGGGCGGGATTATCGCTCCCCCGATCGAGAGGCTAACCGGGGGTCTGCGCCGACCCTTTGGGGCCCCGCGCAAATCAAGTGGCTCGGCGAGACTCTGACCGCGTCGACTGCTACTTTCCGCGTGATCCTCACCACGGTCCCCGTGGTGGGTCCGGACCGGAGCAATAAGGACGATAATTACGCCAACGCGGGCTTCGCGGTCGAGGGGAGCAAGGTCCGCGCCTTGCTGGCCCGCCATCGCAACCTGACGGTCATTACGGGGGATCGGCACTGGCAGTATGTTTCGGCGGACCCCGCGACCTCGGTGAATGAATGGAGCGTCGGTCCGGCCTCCGCTGCTCACGCTGGAGGCTGGGACGAAAAAACCCCGCGGCCTGAGCACCGCTTCCTGCGCACCGGTCACGGTGGTTTCCTTTCCGGCGTCGTCACCCCCACCGCCTCTGGCGCCAGCTTGGAACTGCGCTTGCACGATACAGACGGGCGAGTGGTGTACCGGGAACAAAAAGTCAGCCGGTAAGGTACTTCCCGCGAGCGCGGCGGCCCCCCGCCGGACGGGGTCGGGCCGGGAATCTTTAGTTTTCGGCCGGCGCGAGAGCCGGCCGGTCGCAGGCTCGTCACAATTCACGACCTGACTCCCTCGTATGAGCCCCCCAGCCGGACCTCACAGCTTGGTGGGCAAGGAGGGGCCGAGCAGCAAGACCGTGGCGACGATCACCACCCAGCCCGCCAGATCCAGCCAGATGCCATGGCGCATCATTGCTTTCAGCGGCACGCAGCGCGTGCCATAGGCCATCGCGTTCGGTCCGGTGGAAACGGGCAGGAGAAAGCCCATCGAACAGCCCAGGCAGGCCGCGAGGGCAGGCTTCAGCGGGTCGACGCCTGCCGCTTGCGCCACCGCGATCGCGATCGGGACCACCATCGTGGCCGAAGCGGTGTTCGTGGTGGTTTCACTTACGAAGATCCCGATCGCGGTGAACAGCAGCGTAAGCCAGATCACCGAATGACTCTGGAAGACGCCGGCTAGGCCCGCGCCGATCCAGTGGGCCAGGCCCGTCGAGAACATCAGTTCCCCAAGGCTCATCCCGCCAGCGAAGAGCAAAATCGTCCCCCAATCGATGCCCGCGGCGTCCCGCCACTCGAGCGTGAAGCTATCCCGTTTCTTATCCGCCGGCAGGATGAACAGCACGGAGGCGGCCAGCAGGCCCACGATGCTTTCGGGCACGCGGGCGTTGAGCCAGAGAAAGGCCGGGCTGGCCGACCCCTTTTCGGCGCAGACGGCGATCACCCCGGGAAGCATCCAGAGCGCGACGGCTCCAATGAAGACCCCGATCACATTCTTTTGCCCGCGGGTCCATGGACCGAGCTTCGCGAGTTCCCCCTGCAGCAGGTGCCGGTTGTCAGCGAGCGGAAGGGCGGGAAACGGGCAGCGGCGGCTAAAGCGCCAGACCAGAAAGAGCGTCAGCACGAAAGCAATTGGCAGCCCGAGCTGCATCCATGCGAAGAAGGTGATCTTGAACCCGAGCAGGCGCTCGACGGCCCCGATTCCGATGAGGTTGGGGGGCGTGCCGATGGGCGTGGCCAACCCGCCGACCGAGGCGGCGAAGGCGGTGATCAGGATCAAACCTGCAGCGTAGGGGGTGGCGCGAAAGTCCCGCGCGCCTTGGCGAAGCCCGAGTTCGGCCAGAATCGACAGGGCGATGGGCAGCATCATCGCCGTGGCGGCCGCATTGGAGACCCACATCGAGATCACCGCGGTGATACCCGCGAAAGCCAGGTATAGGCGGCCCGGGCTGGCGGTGACCCACGGGAGCGTGAGTAGGCCGAAGGCGAAGCGCCGGTTCAGCCTGTGCTTCAGCATCGCTTCGCCCATCAGGAAGCTGCCGATGAACAGGAAGACGACCGGATCGGAGAAGGGGCGAAAGACGTCCCGCGTCGACCCGAGGCCAGCGGCCACGCAGAGGGCCGGAGCGAGTAAAGCGGTTGCCGCTAAGGGAATCGCCTCCGTGATCCACAGCGTCAGCGTCATCCCGACGATGGCCAACAGGCGCCCAGCGGGCTCGGGGAGCCCCGGTATGGGCTGCAGCCAGAGGACCGCTAAGACCGTGGGGGCCAAATACCAGCCGAGCCTTCGCCGCCAGCGATCGAAACGTTCCTCCGCGGCCGAGACACTGCCGGTGAGTGGGGGATCTGCCTGGAGGAGCGACATGAGGGCCGGTGGGGTTTCGGGGGAGGTGTGTTCCGAGTTCATCCGGAAGGACCTGCGGATCGCGAGAAGATCTTGGCCTGCGGCGATGGACGGTTGTTCGCTCCCCGCAGGTCGGGGGCAGGCCATTGATTGTAAGTCCTCGGCCGGCTCAAAGCGCCGCCGCTCGCTAGCGGGCAACAAGTACCGGCCGGTCTCTCTCGCGCCCTGCCGTCAAAACGTGCCCTTTGCCCCGAAGGTCCAGAGCGAGCCGAAGTCCTCGCAGTGGCGGCACTGGGCGTACGCGGGCGTGCTCGGTCCAGCGCGCTCGATCCTCCGCGGTGTTTTTGACTTTGCGCAGGCCGCCTAAGACGCGGAACTGCTGGTAGAACGTATATTCCCCGCGAAGCCGACGTACAGACGCTTTGGGTCCCAATCGTAGCGGTTGGACTCGAAACTCCGGCCCGCCGCGATTAGGCCGCGGCGCTGGCGACCGCGGTAGTTCCAGTCCATCGGCAGCTCGTTCTGGAGCCGCAGGGATGGCGTCAGGCCCGAGATGAGATGGACGCTGAAACTGATCCACCTCGTATTTCAGCCGGGAGCGTCGGTTGCGGGGGGGCGGACGCTGGCAACCTAAGACTCCCGCCCGAACCGCCATGCCGGTTCCGCGGCCTGGCAGGGTCAGCCGCCGCCCAAATCCCCAACTCATCCATCGCCGTGGCCTAGAATTTCACTTGGAGACGTTTAGAGCACCGCTCAGAATCGGCCAATAATGCCGGACTTGATCTCCGGGTTGTAGGTGTCGGTGCCGCGTTTTCGGCCGGGGACGTAGATGTACGAGGGGCGGTCAAGTGGATCGCTCAGGATATTGATTCCATCGACGTACACCGAGAGGTTGCTCGTGATCCGGTAGCTCACGTTCAGGTCGACCCTCTTGGCACCGAAGTCCTGCCGCTGGGTCACCGGATTGGCGGGCTGGCGCACGATGCTGCGGCCAGCGAAATTTTGGTGCAGGCGCACCGTCCAGCCGTGGTCGATGTACGATAGACCGACATTGCCGAAGTAGCCCGTTGCCACCGACAGGTACTCGCCCGACGGCTTGAGCCACGTCATATTGGCATACAGGCCGAATCCACGCCAGAGTCCGGTAAGGTTGGAGAACTGATGCTGCAGGCTGACTTCCAATCCGCGCATCCGGGCGGAACCGCCGTTGACCTGACTGCGCAGCAAATAGCCGACGTACTCGCCGTTGAAACCGTTGTTGACGCCGGTGCCGATCGTGCCGAGGTCGCGAGTAAAAATGAAGTCACTGACATCCTTCTGGAACACACCCACCGCGACGAGACCGGCCGGACGGAGATAGTACTCTAGCGAGAGGTCGTAGTTGTTGCCCCGCTGCGGCACGAGCGCGGTGTTGTTGGTCGTGACAACCTGGGTCTGGTCGTTGGCCGAGTCGTTCGGAATGATCGTGCCAAAGTTGGGCCGACCGATACCTGCCGAGTAGCTGAGTCGCGCCTGCAGCCCCCGCGCGATTTCGTAGCGAAAATGCAGTCCGGGGAAAATGTTGCGGTATTTGCTCTCGTTGGAGATCCGGTTGCCATACTCGGCCTGCGTGCGTCGCAGGTTCTCCGCCTCGGTGACAGTGCCGACCCAGGCAGCCCGCCGGGCCCGTTCCTGGGCGGAGATAAACTGGAACGTCCCGGTTCCCTCGACCCGGGTCTCCTCAAAGCGCAAGCCGCCGAGAATCCCCAGCGGTCCGAATTCGGTGCCGGCCATGGCGTAGGCCGCGTACACGGATTCCGAGGCGCGCCGATCCGCGACAAGTTGCTGCCGCAGCGTGGTGACGGGGTCGATCCGGAAGTACTCGGGACGCGTCTGCCACTCGTCGACCACAGTCGGGATGTGAAACCAGCGCATACTGGGCATCGTCCCCCGCAGCGCGGTGGGCTGATACGTGTAGGATTGATCGAAAAAGCGCCCGAGCTGGGCTCCGCCGGGGCCGACGTAATTGTAGGTCGACGGGCCGGCCAGCACCTCGGGCGCCTGATGCCGGAAACGGAAGCCAGCCTTCAGGTAACTCGCGGTCGCGAAGGCCAGCGGCCTCCGGAAGTTCGCCTGCCCACCAAAAATCCGCTCCTTTTTCGTATCGTCGGTGAACCCCAGACTGGGGAAGGTCAGGTTGGCCGGGTCGGTGATGCTCCGGCCGCTGATCTGGACGAAGGTCGCAAATGCGGGATCGTCGAGCAGGGCTCCGCGGTCAAAACGAAAGCCCACCCCGGTCACCTGTGGCGAAGTGTTGGTGCGCAACTCGAGACCCTTAGATGGGGAGTAGTTGAAATTGTAGTCGAGCACGCCGCCGCCAATCTTCTGTTCGCCGCCAGCGTGCAGATTGTAGGTCCGGACTACGAGACGCTGCTCGACTTGGGTCCGGCTGAACGTTTGATTGCGGGTTTCGGTGATGAACTCGGTGAATCCGGGCACGATATTGGCTGCCGCCGTGCCCCCGAATTGCATGCGCCGACGATAGAACCGGTCACGGCTTTCCGAGAACATCAGGCTTAAATACACAGTGGAGTTGGCATTCAGCCGGTAGTCGAAGCGCGCGCCTAGGCCGCCTCGCTTGATCTCGAAAAAGTCCTCACCGGCGGAGGAGAGCGTGAAGTAAACCGGCCGCGTGATTTCGGGCGTGGGTTCCCAGGCTCCGAAGTTCGTGTCCCGCGGATTGCTCGCCGCGTTGAACGTGCCCGTGATCATCACCCCGAGGTTGCGCTCCCGCCCCAGCAGATCGGAGTACATAAAGCTGCCCTGCGGTTTGAGAGTCTTGCGCGAGGTGCCGTAGGTCGTACCGGTCCGGAAAGAGACGACGCGCCCCTTCTGGCTGAGCGCACTCTTGGTCTTCAGGTTCACGCTGCCGCCAATCGAGTCCGCGTCCATGTCGGGCGTCGGGGCCTTGGTGATCTCGATCTGGTCGACGAAGTCCGCCGGGATCGAGTCGATCTCAAAGCGGCGGTCGAGCGCGGCTCGGGTGCCGCCGCTCCCGGGACGGGTGCCGTCCACCGTCACCGCGTTCATGTTGGGGTCGATGCCGCGGATTCGAATGTAGGTCACCTTACCTGCGAGGATCTGGCCGCTTACGCCGGGCATTCGCGCCAGAAGGTTGCCGATGTTGTCGTCGGCGATATTGCCAAACGCGTCGGACGACATGACGTTCTTCACGTTGGGGGCAAAGCGTTGCTTCGTCATCGCGAGTGCGTTGCCTTCGCGTTCACCCGGCACGACAAAGGCATCTAGCCGGTACACTTGGGCGGTGAGCCCGATTTCGCCGATGTCCGTGCGTGGCCCCGCGACTTCAGCGGCCACCGTCCGCGGATCGAGCCCCGCGTAGGAGATGGAGAGCTGTTGCGGACCGGCCGGCAGGCCACCCAGCTCAAAATAACCCAGCCGGGTCGTCAGCGTTGCTCGATCGGAGCCGACCGCCTGGACTTGGGCGCCTTCCAGATACTGGCCGGTGGCCTTGTTGAGCACGCGCCCGGAGACGATATGCGTGCCGGCGGTTTCGGCGGCAAATGCGACCGGGGTGCATGCGGCCAGAAGCGCGAGCCAGCCGACAATTAGGTAGAACGCCGGCATGTTTTTTTATAGGAATTCATCTGCGGTCCGAAAGTGTTCAAAATTACCTCGGGTTTGAAGCGATAAAAATCAGTCCGGAAAGCGAGTGTGCGGAGATCGGTAACCTTGGACTGCGGCCCGGACTGCCAAGCCGGTTCGCCCTGCCGTGTGGGTTCACCAACGAAGTCCCAACCCGTCACCTCGACCAACGTCTCCGGCTGCCACTGAAGGTGGATCAGTTCCCAATCGCTCTCAAAGGAGCTGGCTAACTCGTCGCTTGGCTCGCCGCGATCAAAGCGTCAACGCCACCATAAACGATAGGGCTACGGTAGATGCCGCCGCAGAGAAAAAGGTGGGGAAAGGCGAGCGGAGAACGAGCAGGCCGCAGCCCGGGAAAGCGGACGCAAGACCAGCGACTCAGGCTCGCATCAGGAAGGGACAACTCGGTGAGCCGTCTCTTCCTTGCGTTCAGAACACTTCATAGACTTCCACAAGCGCTTCGCCGGTGGCGTTGTTAACGCCGGAGACTTGGATGGTAAAGGTGCCGCCGGCGGGGATCGTGAGGAGGACCGCGGCGTCGCGGCTGCCACCGGGGAGCGGGAAGGCGCCGACTCGCACAAAGGTCGCGGCGAGCCCCGCGGTCCAGTTGTCATTGCCGGCAACTGTCGCACCGCGGCTGTCAATCACTTCGAGCGTGGGATCAGGGAGCGGGCTGGGCACACCGAAGGTCGCGAGCGTAGGGCCGACGGCGCGAATCAGGAGCTGCTTGCTGCCGGTGCCGACGACAGAAAACCCGGCGATAAGAATATCCTCGCCAGTTCCAACGCGGTTGCGGGCGGAAACGTTGACGAGACGCGGGGAAATGCCACCGTCCGCGGCGTAGGCCTCGACTAGAATGACGCCCGGACCAGTGCCCGTGGCGCGCACGGTGAAGGCGCCGGTGAGCATCTGAGTCAACGCGGCGTCACGGGAGCCAGCGTTGAACGCAAATGCGCCGACCGACGCGAACGCACCAGCGAGCGAGCCCGGCCAGTCGTCGTTGGTTGCGATGGGCGCCGTGCCGCCTGCGGCAAAAAGCTCCAGCCTTGGATCGGCCACGCCGTTAAGCCCGAAGGCGGACAAGGCCGGTCCGGCGGCGCGGATCAGCACGTTCTTTGGACCGTCGCGTGTGACGGCGCCGAGCCAGAAGGTCTGGCCGGTCGCCATCGCTGTGCGCACGGATAGATTGACGAGCGCGCTGCCCGTGACGACCTCAAGCCGCGCGGGCGCACTAGTGGCCGAGCCCCCGGCGTTGGAGACGACAAGCGCGTAACTGCCAGATTGGGCGGGGGTGGGTGCCGTGAGGCTGAGCGTGGCGCGCGTTGCGCCCTCGACCGGCGTGCCATCCCGCAGCCACTGGTACCAGAGGAAGCCGGAACCTTGCGCCGTGGCGGCGAGGGTGACGTTAGCGCCGTAGGTGAGTCGTTGGCCGCTGGGCTGCGTGGCGACTACCGGAGCCGGCGGCGCCGCGGCCGGGCGCGCGATCGCGACAGGGGGGCTCGCGTGCCAGCTGCTCGCGAGGTTGTGGTCGGGATTCGTGAGTGGTTGGTTGAGCACAAGGCTTGAACCTTCGCCGTCGGCCTCGGCCGGCCACGGCGCCGAGTCGCGGTACGTGAATTGCTTGATGACGGCGCCGCTCGCTGCGCGCACGATGATCCTCTCGCTGCTGTTGGAGAGATTACCGCCGTAGGCGCCGGCGACAACCGGCTGAGCGCCGGGCTGCAGGCGCGACGCGAAGCCGCCGCGATTCTCGACGATCACGATGCGGCCGCCCGGAGGCAAAATGCGCTGGGCTGGCGGCACGTTGGCGAAATCAAACTGCACTGCATCCTCGAGCTTCACGCCGCTGAGGTCGACCGACTGCGTGCGGGAGATGTTCATCAGCTCGATGAACTCGAAGTCGTTGCCGTCGTTAAAGCCCGCGGCCAGCTCAGCGGCCGTGGGATTGGGCGGGTGGTAGTGGAATTCGCTGACGACGAGATTGGTTTCGCTTGCCGGCGTGGCGTCGAGGACGAAGGTTGCCGCGGTGAGCGGCGACCACGTGGCGCCATTAAGAATGCGCGTGCGGACGGTGCGCGCGCCTGGCCCGCGCAGCGCGATGATGCTGCCCGGCCCCGACACCGTCTGCCCCACGACCCGCAGATCGAAACGGAGGTCGGAGAAATCGTTGCGCGGATAGGCATTCGCCGCGTTGGGCGGAAACGCGTAGATTGCCTGGTGGACCGCCACCGCGATCGTGTTTACGCCTTCGCGGAGCAGCGCGCGATCGAAGGGCACGGCGACAAACATCGTTTCAGTCCCAGTGTAATTATTGCCAGGATCGATGGGACCGAGAGCCTCCTGCGCGAAGGTGGCGGTCGTGGGCGCGAGCGGGAAATTGATGCGCGCGGCCTCGACGCCGTTGAGGTAAACGATCGCGCCGTCGTCGGCCATGATTTCGAAGAAAACCTGGGTGAAGTCCGTGACGCCGGCGGCCGTGAACGTCGTGCGGAAGTACGCGGGGCCGGGTTCGATATTGGCAGCGGTGTAGTTGGGCGCGACGGGTGAGATGTTGGTGGCGAGACCCGTGTTTTCTCCGTAGCCGAGCGGCGCGGCGCCAGTGGCCCACGCGCCATCGGCGTACGCAGTTGCGGTCCAAGCGAGTCCGGCGGCGTCGGCAGCGGGAGCAGCAGGGGGCAGCAGCCATTTCCAAACCTGTCCGCCGGGTACGATGATCGTTGCGGTCACGGTGCCTGACGTCGCGGTGAGCGCGGTAGGGTCGAGGGCGCCTCCGACCTGCCGGGGGTCGGCGCCGTCGATGGTGTAGTAGGTGGTGCCGCCGGCCGGGTTCGGGTTGTGCAGGCGGAACTGGAAACCGACGGGCACGTTGCCGCCGTACTGTGGCCGGCCCGAGACCGCATCGACCAGCTCGGTCGGCCTGAGGCGCTCAGCAAGGGTGGTGGGGTTGATGGGGTTTGGCGCGCCGTCCATCCAATCGAGGCGCTGGTCGATCCACGACTTGAGCGCATCGACCTCCATGCGCCAGGTGGTGCGTTGCGCCTGGCCGCCTTGGCCGTCGCTAAATGAATTGGTACCGAGGATGGGATAGCGGCGGTAGTGCCGCGCCGCGGGGACCTGAATGGACATCGTCGCGGCGCTCGTGGTGCTAACGATGTCGGCACGGCTGCCATCTGTGAGTAGCGCGTAGACCGCCTCGATACGCTCGAACAGCGCCTCGCGCGAAAACACGCTGCGGCGGAGCGCGGTCCAGCGGTTCCAGTAGCGGTCGACGAATTCGGGGTCGTCGTCGATACGTGAGTAGTAGGTGTAGTTAGAGCCCACGTTCCACCACTTCATGCCAAAGGGTGCGTTGGAGTTGGCGTAGTTGGAATTGCCGAGGCTGCGGTCGGTGTCCCAAAGAGGAAGTGCCTTCAGCGGGCCGCCGCGGTCCTTGGAAAAATAGCTTCTTCGGGGATTAGCGTGGGGTAAGGGCGAGTTTTCCGTGGTGAAACAGGATCGCGATGCGGAAGTTGGCGAAGTTGCGGAAGCCGCGGGCGATGTGCTTGAGGGTCTGGATGGCGGAGTTGAAGCCTTCGGCGGGGCCGTTGGAGATGGGGTGCCAGAACCAGGCGAGGATTCCCGGCAGATGGGAGAAAATCATCTTGGCGACGCGGCGGAGGGGAGCGAGACCGCTGGCCTCGACACGGCCCCGCCAAGCCTCGAGAAAGGCGCGGGCGGCCGAGGGGCGGCGGAAGCCCCAGAGGGTGCGCAATTGCTCCTTCAGGGCCCAGGCGAGGCCGGTCTTGAGCTCCGGGTCGAGGAGCAGCTGGCGCAGCTCCCGGCGGCGTCCCCGGTCGAGCCGCTCGAAGCCGTAGAGCCAGAGCTGGCGGCTGCCCTTGAGCGTGGGGTCGCCATCGCGCTGGCGGAGCCGATGCTCGGTGCGGCGGATCTGGTCGACGGCCGCGTTGGCGTGACTGACCACGTGAAACGGATCGTAGACGATGCGCGCCTTGGGCAGGCGGGCGGAGACCGCCGCGGCGAACGCGGGCCACATATCGATGCTGACGGCCTCGACCACCGCCCGCTGGGTGGGTTGGAGGGCGTCGGCCAGCAGGCCTTCCGCGGCCTCCTGGGTTCGGCCCGCGGCGACCTCAAGCACCCGCTTGCCCGCCGGGTCGGTCAGCACGGTGGCGTAGTCCTGCCCCCGGCCGAAGCTCTTCTCGTCGAGGCCCAGGGTGGCGATCGGCTCCGCTGCCCGCCGGGCCAGTCCACGGTCCACCGCCCGGGCCTTGATCTCCCACGCCGCGTGCCAGTCCAGCCGCAGCAACTCGGCTGCCCGCGACACGTTGGGCACCGCCTGCAGCACGCGCACCGCCCAGCACTCGAAGAGCGCCGTCCAGCGCGCGCTCTTCACCGCCCAGGGCACCACCGCCATCTCCGTGCGCCCGCTGCGCGGATCGAGCAACCGCGGCACCCGCGCCACCAGGACGGTCTCCAGCTGCATCGTGTCGAGATGACGCCACCGCCTCTCCTCCCAGCTGTGCACGTGCATCCGTCCGCCCTCCGCGTCCGTCCAGGCGTGCTCACCCCGGCACTCCAGGATCACCTCCACGCGCGAGGGCAAATCCAGCTTCACATCTTTGACGTGCCAGGGCTGTTCCAACCCCAGCACCCGGGCGAAAAACTCGTGGTCTTGCATCGGCTCGCGAGCCTGCGCACGACCCAGACGCACGCAATCGCCGGCTTCCTTCCCAGCGGTTCGGGGTTCGGAGCCGGAGGCGAAGACCAGTCCCACCGTCACTCAGGCTTCAGCCCCGCCCACCCCCGCATCCCACGGAAATGACCGAAGGACCCATTAATTAGACGC
>Ga0194115_10004596_pt1 | contig 14744 bp, 11 predicted proteins | sample TA2MahsurfametaG_3_FD_148656 | JGI IMG/M metagenome (GOLD analysis project Ga0194115, IMG submission 148656) | Freshwater microbial communities from Lake Tanganyika, Tanzania - TA2015002 Mahale S4 surface | ecosystem: Environmental > Aquatic > Freshwater > Lake | place: Tanzania: Lake...
TCAAAAAGACTTGAGCCATGAAAAGAGCAAAAAAAAGAGCCGAAACAGCGCCTATAAGAACCGATGTATCAAAAGTAAAACCAAAATAATATCGGAGTAATCCCGCAGATGCGGGAATTAATAGAAGCCCAAACAAAGCAAGTTGAATGCTTTGAAGGGATAAGTGAGATGCGGAAGAATTGAAGTTCCTTGTCCAAAATTCTTGGTTTTTTGGCATTTTCATCACAACAAAGTTTCTCGATGAAGTTTTATGGGTCTAGTCTCACTACCGGAACGGTGAGCTGTTTTACAAGACGCAACACCAAATATCGAAAACCTTGCTCAAGTCAGAATTGCTCACCGGATAGGCCTAGGAGCAGAATTTCGCAGCCTAAGTGCGAAAAGCGCGGTCGCGACTTTAAACATGAACTGAGCTGATTTTACGCCAGACAGGCTTGAAACTCCGCCCGCACGTTGACGCATACTCACAGAGCATTCCTGAACCCTCATCCCCGCCTGTAGGAGCAAAGCAATGCTCTCGGGTTCAGGGTACTCTTCGGGCATATGCTCAATCAGGAGCAAATAAGCGCGGCGCGAATAAACTCGGAAACCCGAGGTGGGGTCTTTAATCCGAGCGCTGCTTCCGAAAAGCCCGAGGGTCAGCGATATCAAGCGTCCGCCCAACCAACGCGAAAAGGTGGTTGATTCTAAATCGGGCTTCAGAATTCCGATTTTTTTGTTGTGCTCGGCCGACTCATCACTCGATCTGCTAATTGCAAAACGACTGCCAATCAACAGGTCAGCTTTGGATTCCCAAGCTTCATTCACGAGCCTGGGAATATCTGCAATCGGGTGTTGGCCGTCGGAATCACACTGAACAACATACTCAACATCGAGTTCGCGAGCAGCTGTAAACCCCGTGAGGAGTGCCGCACCCACGCCGGCGTTTGAAAGATGCGATGAGTAATTGAGTGGCGCATAGCTTTTAAGCAGAGCCAAAGAGCGGTCTCGTGAGCCGTCATTCACAATACAGTAATCAATGTTTGGATTCGCTGCTTTTAAGGATGCGAAGGCTGCCATGGTGGCTGGAAGAGCTTCCTCTTCGTTGAAGCAGGGCGAAACAACCAGAATACTCACTTTATGGGGGTTGTGCTGGTGATTACGGTTGTTGTTCTCGAAGCGTTCGACGAACTGCTGAGCTGCGGAAGAGCTAATGACCTCGCGCAGCTTGCGGCTCACTTTCACGTTTTGAGCCGACTGCTGAAGGATCTCGAGGAACGCGAAAAAAATGAGTCCTGCAAGAACGAAGTTGCTCACCAGCTTGAAGCCAAACGCATGAGCGATGGGGGTGAAAACATCAGGAGAGAGCGCAGCAAAAATAAGAAATCCGAACACTGCAATCCAAACCAGCGAGTGCTTCGCAGAGAGCCTTCTCCCAAACTGGGAGAAAAGTACCAGTCCAACTATCGCAATCAAGTATGCCGTGAATGAGGATGACATTTGCGCAGTCCCGTTCGTGTTTGCCACGAAGTTTATCACTTTACTGACAGACAGTAACAACACAAGATCAGGTTAAATTCAATATTAAAATTTCTAAATAATATCAATAACTCAAAGACTGTTACCTGCAGCAGCCCTTAAGACACCTGCCACTTGGCTCCAACTGAAAGACCTCTGGATCTTCTTTGAACATTCAGCCCTGTTTTGGATCTTAAAACGTTCCAATGCTTCGAAAATTGCATCTTTTATGGACTCTGAACTCATGTCATCGGTCAAAATACCGTGGTTTCCGGAGATGGAGAGGTAATGCTCACAACACCCCACCCTCGTCGAAACAACAGCAACTCCTGCAGCAAGAGCCTCCAGCACCGTTGTGGGAGCTCCCTCTGACAAGGAAGGATTTATAAAAATTGATGCTTTATGTTGCCATACAGGTATGTCACGCCGAGGTATTTTTCCAATAAAGCTTACACGCTCGCTAATACCGAGAGTAACGGCCAGTTCTTCCAAACTCGTCCGTGCCGGTCCATCACCCACCACAACCAAACGGGTCGAGCTAAACCCAGAATCACTCAACGCCTTCAGTAAGTTGTCGACTCCTTTGCCAGGTTGCAAACGTCCCACAAAAAGTAACAGTGGGTTGGAGGAAATTTCAAAAAATTCTTGTTTCGGAAGCCAGGGTTCCATCTCAATGGCGCAAGGCACAAATTCAATCCTCCTTGCTCCCAGGGAGCGAGCAAACTCAACACCCATCGGAGATAGCCCAACCACACGGTTTGATGCAGCGAGAATCAATCTGCCTATTGTGTAGTCCCAGATCCTTGAAAGAAGTGCTATCGCCGGGTTTGAGTGAGCTACGAAGCTTGAACCATGCTCTACGTGGATATGACGTATCTCAAAGATCTTTGCATATAAAAGACCGATGAGTGACGAGACGAAGAATCGAGTATGAGTCCAGACAACGTCAGGCTTGGCAGCTCTTTGTCTCATCTTCCTCAGCAATCGAAATAACGAAGGAACACTCGGAATTGAAAAAACTCCAGCAACACTCCATACACGCCTCACTCGATGAACATAATAACGTTCATGTTGCTCATAAGAAGCTTCCTCGTTGTCAAAACAAATCACATGAACTTCGTCACCCCAGGACGTAGACAGGGTCTTCGACAAATCGTCAACGTAGTATTCTAGCCCACCGACATGTGGAAGAAAATTAGTCACAAACATCCAGTGTTTCATCAAATTTCCCGGACAGATAGACGAAATGTAATCATAGATAAAAAAAGACAATAATGGCTAACAAAGTCAGTCCAAAGTGACAAGAGGCTAAAAAATAAAGGCTTCCCAGCCTCAGCCCGTTGCGAACTCTACAGTCCAATTATTTATCCAGAAAATTAGAAATCTTTGAAGACAAAAAATCCCGGAAAGATTTGACGAATTTCGCTAAAAGCTTCAACAGTAAACCTATTCGAACAAAAGGTTAGGTTCAACATGACTCTCGGACAAATCCAATGAATCATTATCTAGAATTCATTTTCACGCTAATACTTGGCACCTCTCTATATTACGCATCTTTTGGAATTCAAAATTTGCTCTCTTCGGCGAATTTGAGGGTCAGTTGGCCGCCTGTAATTTCATTGTCCGTTGGATTCCTTCTTCTTGTGCATCTTGCAGGTCTGTTAACTGAAATCTCGGTAAGAGGTGTTCGGGTAGCAGAAAGCATTTTCTGGTTGGTGGTTGTTGCCGGCCTAAAACCTGGCTCTATTGCGGCAATAAAATGGTTCAAGCAAAAGACATACAGCAAGTTTGACTCACTGATACTGCCTGCGTCAGGATTATTTTACGCTCTATTCTGGACACTTCTTTTCCAAGACAACTTAAGCCTTCCTTCCTACAACGATGGTGTGGCGCATCTCTCGTGGCTTGTGGATATTCAGCGCACGGGACTCGCGTATTTGTCGAAAGTTCCTGTGGCGGAGTCGGTAACCTTTGGGCTGAACCTGAATCCCTTTTACCCCACAGGCATGCAGGCTTTGATAGCCACGGTGTCGGGGGTGTGGATGCACCTGGGCTTGCCAGCAAATGTGGTGCTCAAGGCGTGGCTTGTGTGCGCGCACACGGCAATTCTCTTGGCTGTGTTGTGGGGCTTGAAGCAGCACTGGCGGGCGATTCCTGCCTGGGTGTTGCTCATTGCAGCGCTCACGGCCAGCACGGCGTTTCGCTTTCCGATGGATGCCAGCACTGAAGGTGGGTTGTCGCGCATAGTGGCTATGGCTGTGGTCTTCCCGCTGGCGTTTTATGTGACGAGTGATGTGCGTTTTTCTTTGCGCAGCCTGGCTGGGTTGTTTGTGTTGGGTCTTTTTCCGGCCTTTTTGTTGCACCCCAGTGCGTTCTGGATGTTTGCGCTGGCATTGGGGTTTGCGGCTGTTTCGGAGCTGGTTGCACTGCGTGCGGGCGGCGCGGGTGATGCACGCAGGGTCAGGTTGGCGCGGGAAATTGCCATACTTGTGTGTGCTCTACTTCTCGGCGCTGTGCAGGTGGGATTACTCTTGAAGTTGAATAGAACCCACACCGAGCCGCTGGTTATTCCCCAGGAGTATTTGGGAATCAGTGGCCTGTTCAATAAATTCAGCGACTTTTTTAAGGTTGTTCTGGCAGGAACCTATGCCCCACAAAAAGCCGTTCGTGTGCTGTTTCATGTGGGGCTTGTGGGGATTGTTTACCTGCTAAAAACCAAAGCAATCAGCACCAAAGTGTTTCTGTTTCACTTGAGCATGTTGGTGTTTTGTTTGTTTGCCATGGCCACAGATGTGTATCGCATTCCGGGCGCCAGCCTCATTGGCGGGGCGTTTTATTATCATCCTGCGCGTACGGCGTGCTTGCTGGTGCTTACGGTTTGGATGGTGTCGATGTCGGTATTTCCCCTGCTACTTGCCGTGTGGGAAAAGGCAGTCGCGCGCTACGCAGCACTTAAGCGGGTGACGCCCCGTGTGATTCAAAGTGTGTGTGTGTTGTGGGCTGTGCAGTTTGCGGTGGCCAATGCTGTGCATTTGCCGAGAGTCATGCAGGGGTTCGACGAAGAATTTCAAACTGCAAAATGGTCGCGCCTCGGTGGGCTGGTGCAGTTGATTGAAGAGCGAGTGCCACACGATGCGCTCTTGGTGGCAAAACCCTATACGTTTGATGTGCTCGGGGCTGCCACGCAGCGCCAAGCGCTGTTTGTGTATGGTGACTACGTTCCCAACCGAGATTCCAACTCGCGAGCCAAGAGCGAATGGTTTGATAAGCGTGTGGAGATTTTTGATCGGCTGCAGAGGGCGAGTGGGAAAGTTGGAGGGGCAGCGGGCAGCGGCGATGCTCAGGGTCGGGCGCAAAATATCGGGCAGTTCCTGAACTGCGGTGAAACACTGAGAGCACCCCTCAACCGCACACTGGTGTTCTTATTAAATGAGCAGGCGTGGCCTAGGTTGGCTGAGATGAGCGAAGTAGATGTTGAGGCTGTCGCGCAAAAGTGCGACGGGCTCGAGATTTTGGGCAAACGAGATGGGACGTGGGTTTTCATGCTGAGGTGATGAGTTCCTCTGCGAATAATCTTTTTCTGTTCCCTGTTCCCTATTCTCTGTTCCCTGTGCGACGAGTATGCGAAAACGGACACCAAGTGAAATTAACATGTGCGCGCTGGAAAACTTGGGACGAATAAAAAGCGAAATTTGCAGTTGCGATTGCGAGTCGGGCTGCTGAATTTCTGCAGCCATTAATTTCGGATTTTTTTCTTATCGCACTTCCAACTACGAACCAAACGAATGCGCTTGACTTCACCCTTCAATTTCCGCGCGGGGCTAGGATTGGGTTTTCAAAAGTTCAATCACTCTGTCTGTCGAAAGATTCATCAGAACAGCAATGGCTTCTGCCGTTTGCCCAGCTGCATACAAACTCCGGATGGCGCCTGAAAGCGCGCGCTCAGAGTCTGCAAGTTTCGCGTTAACCTCAAGCTGAACTTTTGCAACACTTTGCTCTGCTTCGCTCTCAAGCATAGCTCTAGCCTCTGCCGCCTCACTCTCAAGCTTAGCTCTGGCCTCAGCCGCTTCACTCTCAAGCTGAGCCCTTTCGCACTCAAGCTTAGCCTTTGCCTCAGCCGCTTCATTCTCAAGCTGAGCCCTTTCGCACTCGAGCTTAGCTCTGGCCTCAGCCGCTTCACTCTCAAACTTAGCTCTGGCCTCTGCCATTTCCCTTTCGAATCTGATCTTTTCATCGAGGCGTTCTTTCTCGAGGATGTACTTTTCGTTGAGAACTGCGAATTCGCCTTCCCAAATCATCCGCGCTCTGTCTTGCATCTTTCTGTTTTTGGAGACCATTTCGAGCACCTCACAGACCTTACTAAAGAGCGGTTCTTCTCGAGCCAACTGCCGAACCTCAGAGTACGACTGAGCCAGGAATAAACGCATCCAAATCCTTTGACTTGCTGGCAGAGTATCTAACGTCTGCCGTAGCCTGGGCAACTCAATAACGTCGATGCGAAAGCAGTCTTTGTCAAGAAAATCATCGCCATCCCTCAGCTGGTAAGAGTGTCGGAACTTATCTTGATTTTTATGAGGGAGGAGATCATTCAGTAAGGTCAGCGAAATCACGTTTGGCTGCGCAACATGACCATGGCTCGAGGACTCAAGACCTGGTTTTCCAGGGTTCTTCTCTTGAGAATGACGCTTGGCATGCGATGCTCCCTTCTTGGTGTGAGTGACAAGCAGCAAGGCGGCATACAGAACGCTCCGCCGTAAATACCCCGCCTTCAGACTCGTTTGCATTTCCAGATCGATGAGCGTGCCATTGCCGAGTCTCAAAGCCACATCAAGCCTGACCGATTTTGCATCGTGCCCCTGTGGCTCGATTTCTGTAGAGAGAAACGAGAGGTCAGTAATCGGACTCTCGAAATCAAAGAACGCATTCACAAACCTCAGCGTGAGCTCTTGGTGGTTTAAAAAAATAGCTTTGAATGCATGATCCCAGGTCGGTCGAAAAATGTCTGCATCCGGAAAATACAGGCCATTTCTCCCTGCTTTTAGCTGATCTTCGAACTTGGATGAAATTTGAAAATCTCTCATGTGTTACTCCCGCCAGGGAGCACACTGATGGCAGAGGAGCGCCAAGAAATAAAATCAGATTTTAAATGACCAGAAATAACCGGTCAGTCTGTATTTAAATGAGATGGTACTCAACCCACCCAATCGCGTGCCAGCCAGCGGTAACACAGCACCACCCCATAGGCAGCGCAAGAAGCGACGAAGGCAAGTTGCAGAGACCTTTTTTCTTTCAGCTGCTCCGAAAGCATCATCCACGCCGGAGCTGCGCCCAGAGTGTAACGAATGATGTCGCCCATCTTGCCCTGGTACACGGGCAAAAGAATGGAAACGGTGCACAGCATGCCTTCAAAAATCCGCCCAGAACGCAGCAAAAGTGCAGAGCCCCAGAGTGCAGCCCAGGTTGCAAGAATACGCGGGGTTTGGGATCCAAAATCCAAATTAAGAGCAGACAAAAAATAGCGAAAACTGGGTTCTTCTTTCCAAAGGCTACGGTAGCGATAGAAGGCATACCAGTCGCCCACACTCAGGTGCATGACGAGTGCCACAGCGCCCAATGCAGCAAACGCTCCCGCCACGCCAGAGCAGAGCAAAATGAAATTGGTTTTGAGTGATGGATTGGCCCACAGTTTCGCAAAAAGAGAATTCAGATTCTGTTTTCGGTGCGCCTCACCTGCTGCCGCGGATTCGATTCTAACCTGTTTGAAGGCCTGGAAAAGGTAAACCCCGAGTGTGAGCCCTGCCGCGGGAATAAGAAAAAGTCCGGTGGGTCTGCAGAGGCCAAGCAAAAATGCACCCACAAAAAATGCAGGCGCATTTTTTTGCTGCCACGCAAGCAGGAGTGCAAACAAACAACACAAATAAACAGACTCACTGTAGGGTATGAGCAGAAAAACCCATGCGGGGTGCACAAGCAGTGAAAGTAAACTTTCCTTGGCTGCCAAACCCGCTGCCGTGCTCCAGCGGTAGGCCAGGAAAGCCATGAGAACGAGGCCAAGCTTCTGCACAATGTGAAGCGCGAGCAGAGGGTCGAGAGACAAAAAATGCACAAATGGCGAAGCAAGCAAAGGAAAGAGCGGAAAGAAGACCGTGCTCTGACCATCGAGGATGTGGGGTTCGAGGGTGTACCCGTGCACAGCAATTTTTTGATACCAGCCCACGTCGAGATGATTTGAAGCTTTAAGGATGTCAGCAAAAGAGCGCAACTCGCCCATGCTCTTGAACAGCCAGAGGGTTACAGCAAGCCAACCCAAAACAAGAAACACCGGATGCCAGAATGGTAGCCTTCGCAGTATGTCCGCCATTAGAGTTTCATTCGCTTAAAAACAGCTTCGGGAACGACGCGTATGACAAACATAATTATCGACCAAAAGACCGGCAAATAAACCTCATTCCTCTTTCGATCAATGCCCTTTATTATCCCATCTGCAATCGTATCCGGCTGAGCCCACAGCGCACCCTTCTTAAAACTCGCAGTCATTGGAGTATCTACAAATCCAGGTTTAATGGTCAACACATGCACACCGCTGAGAAAAAGCCTGTTCCTTAGACCCTGCAGGAAGATACCGAGAGCTCCCTTGGCTGTTCCATAGATGTAGTTTGACTGACGCCCGCGGTCGCCCGCTACTGAAGAAATGGCTGCAACGCAACCTTGTTTGCGTGCCTCGAAATAGTTAGCTGCAACGGTGCAGAGTGAAATCGCACTGAGCATGTTGGTCTGCAAAATAGGAAGAGCTGCAGCGAAATCCTTCTGTGCATCTTGTTCGTTGCCTAGGTCTCCATGAGCCAACAGCATGACGTCGCATCCGCCGAGATTCTCGACAGCCTGCTGAAAAATCGCCGAATGCGAAGATGTGTCGTTGAGGTCAGCCGAGAGACTTGCAACACCTCTGCAGCCGCGCACGGTCAAGTCCTGAACCAATGCGCTGAGTTTATGGGGGTTACGGCCAACCAAAAAAAGGACATCCCCACGAGCTGCAAAACGACGCGCCGTTGCCTGAGCAATTGCTGATGTGGCTCCAAAAATAACGACCTTCTTCATGTGACTCGCCTTAAAAAGCTTGAGGAAAACTTGGGATCAATAAACTTTGAAAACTCATCGAATCGCGGAAAGAATGCTGAAAAACTATTCTTACTCATGCGTGCATCCTTGGCAGGATATACCGCACCACCAGCTGAACGAGTGATTGTGTCAAGCTCTTCCAAGAGCTTGAACAAGCGTTCGCCCGTGTTCGGAAAATCGAGAGCCAAGGTGACTCCGCGGCGAGGAAAGGACAACATGCCGACAGAAGGTATTGCACCAAACGTCTTCAACACGGCCAAAAAAGAACCTGTTTTGGCCTTTGAAATGCGCGAGAGAATTTCACGGATTGCGAATGCTCCATCGTCGAACGGAACAACACACTGATACTGCAGAAACCCCCGGCTGCCGTAAATGCGATTCCAATTGTGAATGGAGTCCAATGGGTAAAAGAACGGATCGTAATGTGATGTGAAACGTTTGACCCGCTGTGGTTGGCGCCAATAATAAGCCAAATTGAACGCTTTGAGGGTCAGGCTATTGAGCGCCCAGTTCGGGGCATCAAAAGGCACTGCGAGTTTCTTCCCGAGTTTAATGCGCATGTTTGACTGAGCGGGTGCATGATTGCCGCGCATGTAGTGACCACGCCCCAAGGTGCGCCCTGACGACAAACAGTCAATCCAGGAAACGGTGTATTCAAAATCTTTTTCACTTGCAGCTGAAATCTCGAAAAACTCCTCGAGTGTTTCGTATCGAATGACCTCTTGCACAATGAGAGGGTTGTGTATGGGCTTGAGTTTAAAAGCGACCCAAGTGATAAGCCCTGTTAACCCTAAGCCACCAATTGTGGCATGGAAAAGTTCACTGTTTTCGATAGGTGAACAAATGAAACGACCGTCGCTGCGAACCAACTCGAACTGGATAACATGGTGGCCGAAATTCCCAGAAACATGATGATTCTTCCCATGAACATCATTGGCAATGGCGCCGCCAACAGTGATGAATTTGGTGCCCGGGGTCACTGGCAGGAACCAGCCCTGAGGAACAATTAAATCAAGAATTTCCGCAAAACTCACTCCCGCCTGACAAACCAGAGTGCCGTTCGTGCGGTCAAATGAAATAAATTTATCGAGCGAGCGAGTGGTGAGCACGATCTCGCCGTCGTTGAGGCAGCTGTCGCCATAGCTCCGCCCAAGGCCAAAGGGTAGAACATGGCACGGCGGGTTGATATTTTGAACTTCAAAAGCAGTATCAAGCACCGGAAAAATACGTGACGTACTTTTCGGGAAACGCCCCCAACTGACCACATTTTGTTCAGAAAAGCGCATTTTTTGTCACTTTGCTAGAAGCAGAACCAATAGAACCGCAGCGACTGTCAGATAAGAAATTTTATCCTTCAGAGCATACACAACAGGATCAGAGTCGACCTCATTTCTATTTGCTTGAATCCATAAGCGCGCATTCCAAAAAAGCATAATCGGCAAAACGAGCCACAAATGCTGGCTGTGTGAATACAGAATGGCAACCTGCGGGCTACTTAAATAAAGCGCGAGAATAACAGTTGATAAAAGCGAACTGCCGATGCCTAAAGAGAGCAACGTTTGCTTATCGTCCGATAAATATCCTCTCCCACTGATCGACCGCCGGGCTACCATTTTCGACACCTCGGTAAATCGTTTTAAAACAGCCAACCCAAAGAAGAAGAATGTTGAAAACGAAAGCAACCAATCGGAAACAGGAATCGATGTGGCGCTGCCGCCTGCAAAAATCCGGATTGTGTACATCGATGCAAGCAAAACAACATCGAGACTATGAGTCTTCTTCAAACGAAAAGAATAACCCAAATTTAATAGGAAGTAGCCCAGTAGAGTGAATCCAAATGCAGCCGGAAGCTGCAAAGCAAGGCTCAAGGAGACGAGCAGAAGAACTGGAAGCAAAATCAACCCTGTTGTGATTGATAAGGCTCCCGATGCAAAGGGCCTATGCCGCTTTTTGGGATGCGCCCGGTCAGCCGTAAGATCGAGGAGATCATTTAAAACATAGACGCTCGATGCTAAAAACGAAAATGCAAAAAAACCAAGTAGCACCTGAGCCCAAACAGCCAATTCGAGGAGCCTATGCGCCATGATCAACGGGACAAAGAGCAATAGATTTTTTGACCATTGATGCAATCGAATGGCCTTGGGCAACGATTTAAAATGAGGCTCAGCTTGACTCAGACACTCATAGGGAATTTTTGCGGAGTCCAACCTTCGAATCAATCGGTTAGAGGGTCTAACGACCACTGCACCTGCTGCCTCCTTCCAAATTGGAATGTCAGCTGCGCAATCGCCGATATAAGTTGTACTCTCCATTGGATATAATTGCCGGATAAAAGCGAGTTTGTTTTTACCCTTGAGATTCAATGATTCCGACGTCCCATGGGCTGCATTGAAAAGCCCGACATGATCTGCAACAGCAGTGACCCAAATCTGATGCGAGGCTGATGCCAAGATAACCTGCACACCATTATGCTTTTCCTGTTTTATTTTGTGCAAGACCTCCTCACAAAAAGGAAGGCTTTCAGGATTAAATTCCACTGACTGAACGAGAAAATGCTTTATTCGAGCGCGCACCCCACCATCCGCAGTCTCAGCAGTAGGTAATCTTGTAAATGCAGATTTAATGAGCGCCAAAAGCATGAGTGGATTCCGCTTAACCAATTGCAGAATACCCTCGAACAAGAGATCGGTCTTGATTAGAGTGTTGTCCAGATCGACCACCAGCACTCGATTGAGCGCCACTGCTTCCCTTGTCATGAATTCCTCAAAACAATCGTTAGGGTGCACATTTGTAGAGCTATAGAAATGCACAATCCTGAGAGATGATGCAACTTGAGCCAAAAGAATCTTATCGATTCGCCTTTAGCGCCCAAAAAAAACAAAAAAATGGAACTTTAAGGGGGATGTGCTAGGGTGCGCGGCAACAAGAACTCAGCACTGAGCTTTTCGACAGCCCCACTCGGTGGCGACACCAAGTTCCGTGCGTGTAGATATGGACTTCTATTGCTATGTTGAGTCTAACTAAAGTTATCTTCTATGCGTTCTGGATTCGCGCGCTGACCGCAGTTTTGCGGCCTTTTCTCCCGTTTGACATGCCTCATGTGTGGCGGCAGGTCGACACTATTGCGATTTCTATTCGCTATTGGATGCGCTGGACTGTGGAAAACGAGTTGCGCCATCCGCTTGTGCCTGCCGTTCTCAATAGCATGGATGGCTACGGGCTGATGCCAATGGAGTTTCCGGTCGTAAATCTTTTGGGTGCTCCGTTTTTCGCACTCGGTCCTGGTCTTGGACAAAGCGCAGCAGTTGCATTCCTTATTGCAATCCACTTTGCATTTACTTGGGTATGCTACCTCCAGTGGCGAACCAAAAAAGTCTTCGGATTTGAGATTGGTAACACTTTCCTGCTGATTCCTGTGCTCGGAATTTCAGGAGTTTTTGTCACGAAATTTATGCCCGATACCCTAGCGATGCTAATTCTACTTAGTGGAGTTGGGCTACTGTGGGATAGGAAAAGTATCTGGGGAATGCTTCTTGTTAGCCTCGGACTCTTGATAAAGCCATCATCAGTCATCGTCCTCATTCTCATTGTCATGCAGGATGTGAGCTGGAAGGAGCGAATCAAGAATGTTGCCTGGACAATTCCTGCCTTCATTTGTGCAGGGCTTTATTTCACTGTGGGTCTGAGTTGGATTGCTTCGATGCAAGACACCCCATTGCAGTTTGGCGTTCATGCCCGCAACCCGTTTGCATCTTTCATTGAATTCTTCATGCATCCTTTGGACTTGGCCAAGCTTCTGATCACCGACCTTATTTTCGTGGGTGCGCCTATTTTGGTTGCATTGGCACTGCCCCTACTTTCAAAAGTCACTCGCAGGCAGATTGGATTTCTCACTGGAGCACTTATTCTGCAGCTGTTAGGAATGGCCGCACTGGATGGAAGTCATTCGTTCATCCACTCCTATTACCACATTGGTACCTCACCTCTTGTAGCCATCATGGTTGTCATGTGTATTGGGGCACTACTTGCAGCAGATACCAGCGCAAAGGTTCAGAAACTCAGGCGTTGGCTTTTGGCTCTCATGTATTTGGGAATTGCAGCAACGCTTTTCAATACTCTGTTTTTCGAACTGCGAAGCCTAGCTCCCAGCCGTGCAGGTCGATTTATTTGGCCGAATGAGGTTTCTGAGCTGAAGAAGCGCAATCCGGATTTCCCTTGGAACCAGGGCTACAGTTTTCGTGTGTCGAACCTGATTCCATATCCTTATCTGGGAGTAGCCTTCGGCGAGCGTGAAGGCTCAGCAAAAGCGAAATATGGATTCTTTTTAAATACTGAAACACCCCCAGCAGAATGCCGAGTTGTCGACAAATCACAGAGCGTCTCTTTGGTTGTATGCGATACACCGGCAGAGGGTTCATTCAAATGAACGCCTTGCAAATTGAGTGGAGAATTTGGGGCTGGAATCCACTCAAATTCGCAATCGTTTTGCTTGGCGCAGCAGTTCTTCCTTTCTCTGCAATAATTTTCCACTTCCTGGTGCAAGGAGCGTATTTTCTCGACAGTGGCTGGTTTGCATTCCTCCTTTCGCAATCCGACTCAAAACTGAGCAACCCTCCAGCTTTGGGCGCCGGTTCATATTTGGCAACTCATGTATCGCCATCCTTCTGGCCATTCATTGCTCTTTCACGTGCGTTGGATCTCAAGCCCTATGTATCTTTTGCCCTTTGGCAGTCGTTGATTTTTATCGCCACCGCGCTGACAGGACTTCGGCTCGTAGGCACAGCGCAAGGATGTGAGAAAAGTGCAAGTGGAGTTTGGGCATTCCTAGCAGTATTTCTGTTGCCCTTCTCTGGCCTATCTCTAGCAATTCTAAATTACCCGCACACTGAAGCCATGGGGATGAGTATTCTATTTCTGTGCCTTGTTTTATGGACAGATTCACGAGACAACGTAGCTAAAAAGAACAGCCCGAATTGGATAAATCTCATTGCCTGGGTTTTGTTCGTGTTTGCGCTTGGTGTCCGGGAAGATATGGGCTTCCACGGCTTTGCTCTCATTATGACTTTCCTGGTTTTGGCAAAGCTCTTTGGACGTCCACCTGCTTCGTGGCGTACCCTACTCGTAGCAGCTTTGATTGGTTTTTTGTTTTCCATAGCTGCGATCATTTTTCAAAAGGCAAATTATACAGGCGACAATGCCTTCGCAAGAATCTACTCAGGAGAGCCGCCATGGGCACACCTGTCCTTAAAATTCTTCACCACACGTGTCGGCGATTTCTTGATTAAGAAACCTTACCTCAGTGCACCGATGATTGTTTGTGCCTTTTATGCACTAAAGCGCCGAAATCCATTGCTGGCAGTTCCACTCTTGGCATTTCTTCCCTGGATGGTGGTCAATTTGTCAGCTAGTGCACAAGCGGCAGGGACTCTGATGGGCTACTATGCTTATCCCTTGCTCGCCCTCTTTGTCTGGCCTTTGTTTATGCTCCGGTTTGGAAAATTAACGGAGCCAGAGACCGAATCGAAAAAGCTCATTGTTCTTTGCGCTGTAATGCTGATTTTGAGTATTGGTGCTTTCCGCTCTTCAAATGGTAAGAGGCTTTTCCTGGCTATGAACCCGCTTCAAGCGAAGTTGCTTTTTGATGGTTCCTTTCAGCGAATCAATTGCCAAGTTACTCGTTTCTTAAAAAACGGGGGCAGCAACGCCATAGTGGCACCTCAATATGCAGCACTTCTTCCAGGTTCGTTGACCAAAGCTGAAGCCTTCATTGAACCTAACGAAGCCGCCGGAAAAGACTACATTTTAGTCTGGAAAGACAGCTACGGCGAAGATCGACTCAAAGAAGAGCCTGGCATCAAAAATAACTATGAAAAAATCTATGGCGACACGAGCGTAGCTGTCATCTGGAAGCGAAAAGCAACTGAAGTCAGGGATGTTGCATGGGCTGAGGTTTTCGCACCATGCGACCTCTGACTCAACTCTATGTGTGAGTCATTACCGCGCCTGGCAAACAATATTGTGCGTTAACACTTTCACAGGCGTAGCTCCACAGAGGCGGGTGAGAAAACGAATTGCTGTAAAAAGAACCGAGCGAAATGACTCACGCAGGAGGTTCCCGGGCGAAAGGG
>Ga0194115_10004598_pt1 | contig 14732 bp, 19 predicted proteins | sample TA2MahsurfametaG_3_FD_148656 | JGI IMG/M metagenome (GOLD analysis project Ga0194115, IMG submission 148656) | Freshwater microbial communities from Lake Tanganyika, Tanzania - TA2015002 Mahale S4 surface | ecosystem: Environmental > Aquatic > Freshwater > Lake | place: Tanzania: Lake...
AACCCCCGTTGATCCAGCTACGGTGCTCAGGCTTAGAAGACCCGTCCGATACCGGGAGAAAGTTTGTTTGTGGCCACCGCGGGATTCGAACCCACCCTGAATCGATTTTAAGTCGACTTCCTCTGCCCCTGGGATACGTGGCCGTTGGTTGCCGGAGATATCAGCCTCTCCGGCGGGGCATCACTGCATCAGCGAGCGCGCCGAGGAGCCCGACGCGTGAGCTCGATTTCTCGAACCTGAGCGAAAAACGCAGAGTCACCCTCGGGGCGGCGAGCATTGATATTGCTTGCGCATGATTGCGCCTTCTTGCGGCTGTAGAAGATTTGGGCGAAGCCCGCCTCGTCCCAGATACCGCGAATGCGTCCCGTGTAGACCTTGCGGTTGAGGAAGCGGCGGGTGTTGGCGTCGCGAACGACGAATGCGGTGTATGTGTTGCTGTTCTTCATAGTATTTTTCTCTATTTCTCTGTTTTGTTTATTATAACAACCCTTGATTTAAGGGAGTTAATCTGTTTGTTCTTCCGACTCCTCAGCAGCTAATCCCGCCGCGAGGTCTCGTCTTCCCAGGCATCGATCGTGAGCTCTTCGTAGACATTTCGTTCACAGACACTTCCTAGATCGATCTCGCTTGGTGACGGCGGTCGTGGTGATTGTGTTATTCTTGTTGTCCAGCCGGTTCGTCACCTCTAGATGTTCGATCACCTGCTCGCAGTCTTCCTCAATTGGTTTCGCAGAGGCGGCGGTGTGAGCTTCTTGTGGGGCTGGTTGGACTGAAGGGGCCTGATTATTCGCGATGTAATAACCCGCACCATAGCGGTATGCGCAGCCAGTCAAGCTCATGATCAAGATCGTTGATCCGAGGCGTCTCACCATATTAACATCCTAATCCGTCGGGTCTTTCTTTTGCAAGACCTTGTTAAAAATTTATTTGCTGTTGATCTCACTTGTTGTCTTTACGAACCAGACGCAAGTGGCTGCTGCCGAAGCTGGAGAGCTGCTGCTCGAAATCTTTGGGAAGTTTTCCTCCATTCTCTCGCTTAGCCTGGATGATGAGATAGTCCATCACATCCATGTAGATCTTGCGTCTGAGAGACTCGAAGAGGTACTTCATGTAAGCGGCTTGTGCCACGAACAGGACCAAAAGCGCAGGAAACTGAAGAAGAGTAGTGTGATTCATGTCGTTCTTAGATCGAATCAACAGACTGATTGTGAAACCAGCGAGACTTCGCGGAGGTACATGAAACCTCTGCGACCCGTCTCAGGATTAAGGGTGTCCACGGCAGGGACGAATTTCCAGTCGTCGAAGTACTCTCCCGTACCCGGAACTCGCTTGATGTAATCATCACTCTCCGCGATGTACTTGGTGCCGTAGGCCTTGCTGACCAGGAGGTCACCCTTCTTGATATATGCCATGGATCTATTATACTTCTTTCGTGCGCTGACTTGCATCTGCGATAGACACATATCAGACAACGGGTTCAAAATCTGTGATATTTCGCACCAAGTAGATGCTACCTTCTACCATAAAAGTGTGCCTAAGAACAGAGACTGACCGACCACGATTGCTCTCATTCACTCGAGTTGTTCCCAAGTAGATGGCTATTGTACCCTTTGCGTGTGCTAAGATGCCCCAGCCTTGTGACCCGTAAGGATAAGGCGGTGCTTCCACGTCTTTCTGCACCGGACAAGCAGAGAAGCTCTGTACAGAGACTTGCCACAGCGCCCCGGGTTGAAGATTCGATACTAACTTCTCTGCGACTTCATCTGATACTACTGCGTCAGGCAAGTAAGCACGAGGACGCAATTTGTGCTCGGCGCTGTAAGACGAATTAGTGTTAGGTTTCTGATTCCAAACAACTTTATTGTGACGCACAGAAGACCTCCGGTAATTCTTTTGACCTGCCACCTAACCAGACCCAGTAACCACGCTTACGCATAGCACGCCACAAGTCACGGCTCGGCTGGAGCTTTAGATTATGAGAGGACACAAGCGTCCAGTTGACTGCAGGACAGCAGATGTTGGCAGGTGCATTCCAAGACCTCACTCGGACGAAAGATCGATCTAGAGGCGTAAATTCAACTGCGTGCGAATAGTGCAATTTTTGATGGAGGAGAACGTGCCCAGAAATGTCTGGTCGTTGAACCATGGTGCGTTTCACTGTTTTCTCCGCGTGTCCCAACGAACTGTGTGTCCACAGTGCACGCATGTGAACTGTGTGCGACGTTCTACGACACCATCCCATCGCAGCTCATGGATGCAGCTCTTGCCTGATGCTCTGGTCCAGCCGTGCCCATTGCAAGCATGACACACAGCTTTCATGTGTGAATACGCGTGACGTGCTTCAGACGTGTTTTCACGGCCCACGCCGAAGGGATAAGCGCCCAGGAGCAAATTCCAGCCACCGTGACCTCGACAGATGCTGCACTGCACACTGTCTGCAGGCATAAAAGAGGGCGGCGTCTTACGTGGCTCAGGCCAGTCGACCCACGCTTCCCGGTCGCCCGGTTGAACGTAAGTGATGCTGTTTTGCCTGTTGTTGCCCACGTGTCTATATTACCATTTTCATGTGTGAATTTGCAAGGTCAAGTTGGTCAACCCGCAGATTGACGACCAAACATCTATGATGCGCAATAAAGTCAAATTAATCTGACAGCTTCTGACGTGCTCTCTTGTATAACTCCCAATGGACAACTGCTTTTCTAGCAGCACGGTGCCACCGGGTGGGCTCCTTGATGCCCAAACCGGTACGTCTTGACGTGTCTGAACTACGAATTAATTCATCTGCTGTGAGAATTGGATTATATCTAGCTAATTTGCGCCACAGTTTTCTGAACTTACGGCGAACCCTCCGCGACTCTTCTGGTGTGAGTTGGCTTAGAATGTTGTTCATGTCATGACTAAAATCTTTATCAGGCGGTACGATGCCCGCGTCGTACGCTTCTTGGTGTGCGAGAGCTGTCAGCAGGATGGGATTGTTTTTATTCACCGCTTGCCACTTTTCTGTCTAACAGACCACTTCACGTAAGATTTAAGACAATTAGTCCTGATGAGATCGAGAACGTCTTCGTCAATCCTCAACTTGAGCTTTTTTGCTAGATTTCTCCCCCTCTGCCAAGCTTCCATCTCCTCCTCCAAACACGCCAAGCGGTGCTGGAAGGTGCGAGTGATGCGGGGATCTGTCTGATCGTAACCCATGAGAAAACGATTAGGCTCACCTGGGTGTTGGTGGATGAGGTGGTGACCGCACTCGTGGAGGAGGTAGACCACTTGCTTGATGGGTGAGGCATTGGCAGCGATCATGATGGATTTGAAGCATTCGTCGTAAGTTCCGTTCTCGTGACGCTTGAAGTAGACTGTGAGACCCCGTTTGTTGCACCACCGAATCAGCCTGTCCAGATTCTTGACGTTAGCCATCTCCACGAGGTACACGGTCATGGCATGCTCAGGAGAATGCCCCTTCTTCAGGCTGCGCTTGTATCGTTTCTGCACACGCTCCTTCCAGAAATCAAGGTCAAACAGACGACCCTTTTGTTTGGCCGCCTGTTCGCCCTCAGAGGTGAGCATGGGTGACGTCACCTCGCGTCACCTCACTTGCCCTTCTTCTTAGCAGCTTTCGCCTCTTGCCCCGTGCTGCTGTCGTTCTTCACTCCGAAGACGTCCAGGATAGAAGCGACGCACCACTTGTGGACCGACTTGGCCAGCTCTAGATTGTCCACACCCCCTGCGGTCAGCTTGGACCAGGCCGACACTCGAAGCTCGCCGGGAAGGTCTGCCATGAAGTCTCGGAGGTTGGCACCCTGGTTGTCGTCCAGCGTCTTCAGCTTCTTGGTGACGTAATCTGCCACCTTCTCGATGACGATGTTCTGTTTCTCTTGGCCCAGCTTGGCGATCTTGCCCTTCACTGCCTGGTACCGCTCCATGACGTCCTCGCCGCTGACTTGGTTGTCGATAGTCTTGGCGAAGGAGTGGAAGGCGATGGTGGCCTCAGTGCCCACGTAGCCGAGGCACAGCGGATAGAACATCGTGTCTTCCGGGGCATCAGCCACACCGGCCTGACACAGCGCGTTGCTGAGACGCTCCCAGCTACGGCGTGAAGGGGACACCTTTCCCGGCTCTGTGTCCTTGGGAGTGTCCATCCACTTCTCGTTGGCTGCCAAGAAATCCACCACAGTGGAGTGCACACGACCTTCCTGCCGGGCCCAAGTGAGCCAGTCTTCCGGGGAGGGTGTCAGATCGATGGTCCAGAAACGATCCAGGAGCGCCGGGTCCATCTCGTTGACGGTGTAGGCTGCCGTGTGGTTGATGGCTGAGAAGACCCGCGTCTGTGGGTGCAGCTTCCAACCGTTCAGCTCACGATCGAGGACGATCTGGAAGGCTGCCTGCATCACCTCGGGGGTGGCGCGGTTGAGCTCGTCGAGGAAGAGGCACACCGGCTTGTCGCAGGCACGCTTGTACCACTCGGGTGGGTTGAACCGCGTCACCTCGCCGTCAGTGGAGGGGAGACCGATCATGTCGCCCTCTGACATCTGGCTGAGCCGACGGTCGACCACCTCAAAGTCACGGAGGCCTTCCACCTCTGAGATCTTGGCAGCCACCTGCCGCACCACCTGGCTCTTGCCGATGCCGTGCGGGCCTCGGAGGAGGACTGAGGTCGTCCGGGGAAGGCGGGGGGCCACAGAGGTGAAGGTCTTGATCGTCATCGTAGTCATAGTGCTGTTTCCTTGTTCGTGGTTGACATCGACTTAGTAAGTATAACTTGTGTTCGCGCCGCTTTGCAGAGCAGCTCACTTTTTTTCGTGTACGAACTTCAGACCAAGCTGGTCTTGCTGACGTTGATCTGAAGCGTCTTGTAGGCAGTACGCCAATTTAGCTCTTGAGCTGTGGCTACCACCCTGCCGTCGACGATCAGTTGCGCAGTATAGGGGGCTCGTTTGCCTCCGCGGGCAAAACAACGGTAGCCGCGCGCCTCGACCGCTCGGCCGGGGAACAGTGGTTCTGCAAACTTGATGACCTTCGACTGGGGCGTTTCGTTCCATGCCATGGGACCATCCTATCATCAACCAACGTAACTTTGCATCGATCAGTCGCGATGTCCATTCATCGCGGCGGCGCTGCGTCCGGCCTCGAGCTTGCGCTGAGAACCTGTGTTTCTCTCTCTTCTACCCTCTGCAGCATGTCTGTGAGTCCGCGCAGGAGGTCGAAGAGGCGCGCGTGAGAATCTCGAGCAGAAGAGAAGATGGCCGTCACGTAGGGATCGTCTTCCAGATGGGGCATCCGACACAGGGCGTCGCGCCACAGTGCGTCCATGGCAGCTGCCACAAGCCGCCGATTCTCCTTTGCGATCTCATCGTGGATCTGCCAAGTGCTGCTCACAGCTCACCCCGCCAGGAGCGCTTGGGGTTGCCCTGCCGCTTGCCGCGGCGGTCATTCATCCGCGTGCTGCCCGCGTGCCGGGTGACCATGGCGAGGACCAGGCTGTTGCGTTTCGTCTTCTTCTTCATGAACATACTGTATCTCCTTCACGCGTCAACTTGCAAGTATTCTTGAAACCGAGCTCGAGCGGCCGCGAGCTCGGACGGTTTGGCCCGCGGCAGGCGGTGACGGTAGATAGCTTCGAAAGCGTGGTGCCGCCCTTCGCGTACGCACTCCAGCATGGCTCGGAGTTCCTCGGGTGTGAAGTCACTCTCCACGGGAAACTGGTCAGGGCTCTTGCCAAAGATCTTGGCAGCGAGGATCACACCGATCGAGCCTAGGGCTATCTTGCCCATCGTTCCAATGCGTAGCATGTATCTACTCTACACTCTCTTCACGCGCACTTGCTCCGGCGGTACGGCTCGAACGTACGACCCGGTGGTTAACAGCCACCTGCTCTGCCTACTGAGCTACACCGGAATGAATCTACTTTATCCTACAATACCGCGACTGTATATCATGCCATCCTTCCCTTATGGTTCGTCGCCGTCGATTGAGTCACCGTTTGGAACCGGAATCGTGTTAAAAATTTTGAACCGACCATCATACCTTTGATCATACACCATACTTATTGAAGTATGCACTACGTTTATGTAATAACTTGTTTATTGAATGGAAAACAATATGTTGGAGAAACCGGCAATCCTACATCTAGAATGAAAGGCCACTTTTTTCCTCCGCCTTCTAGAAAAGAAAGACTACAAGTTATTCAGAAAGCGATAAAGAAACACGGTCATGACAATTTTATTTTTGAAGTTGTCAGTTCACATGATACAGTTGAAGAAGCATTCACTGCAGAAAATAGCTTAATTTTAAAGAAAAAATCAGAAGGAATACTGCTCTACAATATGAATGATGGTGGAGTGGGAGGAATTAATCCGTCACCTGAAACAAGAGAAAAAATGTCTAAAGCTAGATTAGGTATCAAGCTTTCAGACTCAACAAAAAATTTGATACGAGAAAAAGCAAAAAATCAAATGAATGATCCTGAACGCAGAGCGCAACAAAGAAAAATAGCTAAAGACTGGTGGGAGAACTTACCTGAAGAAGAAAAAGAAATACGAATAAAAGAACTAAAGGCCGGGCAGAAGAAAAGAATCTATACTCCTCTTTCAGAAGAAAGAAAGAGACAAATTTCTGATACCCTTAAATCACGAGCTGATGAATTAGGTAGGGCAAAAGATAATGTCGTAGAGCTAGTCCACAACTGTCCGACATGCGGTAAAGAAGTAAAAAGAAAAGGAGTCAAAGGGTGGAAAAGTCAAATAAAATCAGGACTTTGTAGATCATGTAGAAACAAAGCAGGACATTTGACAAGGAAGCTCAAAGCCGCCCTTTGTGATTCATCCCATGACCAGATTCATGTACCTTCTGAAATCTGACATTAGGAGTTCTTTTTTGAATTCCTAATTGACAACTTTTTCCTACTGTGCCGCCGCTGTTGACCCACCAAGCCTGGCGGTACTCCTCGCGATCTTCAGCGGAATCGAACTTGAGGACGGTGAGGCTACCCTGCTTACCGTCGCCGGCGGACAGACCGAGATACTTGACAGCAGGTTCGTCGCTGCAATCGGGGCAAGTATTGATCCGTCCGCCGGCGAGGCGCTTGGCGAGTGAGTGAGGGTCGAATGGTGCACCACAAGAAACGCAGTCTCGCATAGTGATTTCTCCAGTGGGTCCGGTGGGGTACGATCCCACAACTTATCGCTTAAAAGGCGAGTACTCTACCGATTGAGTTACGGACCCGTGTTCGTGTCGTTCGTTACCTGTACAGTATACCTCCCTCGCGCGCAATCTTGCAGCTCGTTGCAGTCCATACACTACTGGGCAACGCCGGCCTTGTTCAAGTCACTCCTTTTACGCCTTCCTGCAAGATCGCGCGCGGTCCTGATAGAGTAGAAGAGTTAGGCAACAGCTACCAACAACGAACTCCAGGCACAGAAAAGAAGAACAGCAATGAGCAAGATGAATCTCTCGGTCGGCGTGAAGGGTCTCAAGCAGGGCACGACGCTCGCGGACATCGCGGTCCCCGAGGCGCTCCGTAACCGCAAGAAGACCGGCATCGAGTGGTTCGACGACGCTCTGGGCGGCGAGGGCTTCGTCCCCTCCTCGGTCATGATGCTCACCGGCACCCCCGGTGCGGGCAAGACCACGATGCTCCTCCAGCTGGCGGACTCCATCACGAAGGCCGGCCACATCTGCCTCTACAACACCGGCGAGGAGAGCCTCTACCAGGTGAAGATGGTGGCCGAGCGGCTCGGGCTAGCCAACGGCTTCGTGGTGGGACAGGACACCCTCGTGACGGACGTCATCCGCCACGCGGACGCTCTCCGCAAGGCCAACCCCGGCCGGCAGGTCTTCATCCTGCAGGACTCGCTCCAGACGCTGGACGACGGCAAGTGGGCCAACGGTGCCAACTCCATGACGGCGGTGCGCTGCGTGGAGACCCTCACGGACTGGGCCAAGGCCAACTACGGCGTGGTCATCTTCATCGGGCAGGTCACCAAGTCCGGCGACTTCGCCGGCAAGCAGACCATCCTCCACGCCGTCGACGTCCGCGGCCGCCTCTACATCGACGAGGACAAGCGCAGCGAGACCTACGGCGAGCGGATCTGGGAGATCACGAAGAACCGCTTCGGCTGCTCGGGCAAGTCCTACGTCCTCGGCATCGGCAAGAAGGGTCTCTACGAGAAGGGGTCGTTCAGCTCGGTCTGATCCCCCATCCCACCTTCCTTCCTTCTCACACCACCACGCGAAAGGTACGCCATGCTAGAAGAAGACCGCAAGACGCAGGCTCTCACCCCGGGTCAGCGCGACGCCCGCTTGGCCATGGGCTGCTGCCCACTGTGCGCCTCGCAGGGCCACATCACGTCCCGCCTCCGCAAGCGACCGGGCAAAGCCCACGAGAACCCCGAGACGGGACGCGTCACCTTGGGCGGCTGGTTCTACGAGTGTCCGGAGGGCGGATGGGAGCACTACTACCTCTCACCGGGCGACGGTCGCAGCGCACCCCGTGAGACCTCCGGCCTTCCGCTCCCTGCGCCGCCCGTTCCCCTCTCACCCGTGGTGATCCGGCGCTCGGCTCCTCCCCGGCGCGGAGGAGCAAAATGAGAGATCTCATCTGGAACTCCCTCGGAGCCGACACCATCGCCGCTGCTCTCGTCCGCGCTCGCGACACCGCGGTGGACGAGGCCCTCAACGCCATCCACCCACCCCCCAGCACCGAGGGGGACACCATCCTCCTGGGCCACACCTACGAGGTGGGCATCGCCACGCACCACGGCGCCACGGAGTGGTACCCAGCAGACGAGGACACTTGGCGGAGTTGGACCGGCCTCCGACGGTGCGACGGCGAGGAACACCATGGTCCCATCTACGTGCTCGGCACCACGAGCGTGTGGGACGGACGCCGCGACTGCGCCTGCTCGCGTTGCTCTGAGACTGTGACGCCGACCCTGCGACACAACTGAGGGGGCCCTGCGCAGCCGCCGAAGAGCCCCCGTGGGGGGCCTATCCCGGGCCTCTGCAGAGGGCCTAAAAGCCCCCTAAAAGCCCCCTAAAAAGGGCCTCTGCAGAGGGGGGGCGCCCCCCACTAAATACAAGGTGTTTAGAACAAGTGCCCGCGCGCTCGGGCTATGGCCACACAAAAATTTCCCGGGAAATTTCCCAACCGAACTTGACCTCCTCACGGGGGTCGACTCGTCCCCGGCGCCCCGCATTTTTCCCCGTGACCCCTCTGTCCAAAAATTTCCCGGGAAAATTTGGCCGTCCCACAAGGCCCCACAACAATTCCAGATTAATTCGACGGGTTTACCTAATTAAGGATAGTCACAGTTTAATCTAGATCAAACGGAGAGCACCATGGCTGCACGCAGTAAGCCCACAGAATCCCGACGCCAAGAGCGCCTCCTCCGTGAGGCTGTGAGAGCTTACTTGGCCAGCGGACTCGCGGAAGCTCACCCCACATCCCGCCTCCGCGAGCTCCGCTTCTCTAGCGAGCTGCAGCGGCCGCGGCTCAACCTGTCCGAGGACTACGTCACGCGCGTGCTGGGCTTCCACCGCGGTGCCCTCACGGAGTCCGTCTCCAATCCACGCTTAGAGCGTGACATCCTCCAAGCCCACTTCCTCTTCGAGAGTTGGTGGAGCAAAGCCATCTCCAAAGCGAAAGACATCGCCAAGGACAACCCCATCTCGCGAGCCGCAGACGCAGTGAAAGCAGCCGGAAGCGGCGTGAAGGGTGTGGCCGTTGCGTTGGGAGGCATCGTGGCTTCCGGTGGCGACGCCATCGCCACCGTGCTCGCGGGCGCCAAGAACCTGATGAGCAAGGGCCTCGATGCTGTCCGGAAGGCGCTGGGTAAAGTCTCAGCCAGGCTGAGGCAGGTGGCTGACAAGCTGAAGACCGCCAGCATCAAATCAGCTCTCGGCAAAGCCGCCGACGTGATCGAAGGCATAGTGAACAAAGTGGTCGACGGTGTGAAAGACGCCGTCGGGGATGCCGGCTGGAAGGGCATGATGGCCGGGATCGCCTGCTACCTCGCTGTTGCCGCCACCCGCGCCAAGATCACCACGTTCGCTGAAGCCCTCCTCAAGATCCTGTCGGGCAAAGCTGCAGAGATGCTGAAGGGCGCCCTCGAGCTGAAGAAGACGATCGGTGACCTGGTCCCTGAGAGCGAGGATGAGGGGAAGTCGGCCGAGGAGGAGATCGAAGACGCCGGCGAGGCGAAGGACGCCGCTGCCGAGGACGCTGAAGAGGGCGACTACTTGAAAGCGGCAGCGGCCGCTGCCGGGGCCCTGAAGGGCTTCGTCTGGGGTCTCCTCAAGAAAGCTGTGGGTGCGGCGGGGATCGGGGCTGTGGAGCAGCTCGCGGGCCCTGTGGCCTGGGTGAAGAAGCTCGCCGAGCTCTTCGAGAAAGTGGGCGGTGGCATCGCCTGGGTGTCCGAGCGGATCATGGAGGCCATCTCGCGTGCCCAGTTCAAGCTCGCGAGCTCCCAACCGGCAGCTTGAAGCCCCCGGCGCAAATTGTGCCCTCGCCCGCACCGGGACGGTATACTTATTTCTAAGAACCCATGAAGTGCTCTCTCAAGCCCGAGGTGGCCAAACTGGTCCGAGCTGAAGTCCGCAAGGTCCTCCGCGGGGAGCTCCGCCGCGGCGTGGCCCGCGAGGTCCGCCGCATCCTGGAGGAACTTGAACCGCCGAGGAGCCGCTCCGTCCACGACACCGAGCCCGCCCCGCCCCCTAAGGGTGACTGGGACACCTTGCCGTCCCCCGATTCCGACCGCGGCGGCGACCCCTCGGACGCCCACGATCCCGCTTCCAGGACAGTGTTGTAAAGCTGCGCGTCCGCGTGTTATGGTGAGACTCATGAAGCACACCCTCACCGCCGCAGCTCTCCTCACCGCGCTCTTCCTCAGCCCCGCCCCCGTCCCGGCCGGGGAAGCCTCAGCCACCGCCACCGTGCGGTCCAAGACCCACGCCCTCCTGACCACCGCTCGCAAGTCCCCCCGCCGCGGCGCGGTCCTGACCCTGTGGTGGGCCTGGGGCGACTGGGAGGCCATCGCTGCAGCCTCGGTGGGCCCCCGCGTGTGGGGCAGCCTGGAGGAGGTCCACCGCGCTCGGTTGGCTTCTCTCCTGTCGGACACCGCGGCCCTCAACTGGCTCCGGCGCTTCGGTGGGCCGGGGACCACGTTCACCTTCCTCCGCGAGGAGACCATGGGCCGCCGCAGAGTGGTGGTCACCCAGCTCCGCGCCTCCCCCAGCGGGGGCGCGGTGGACCTCCGCTGGGTCCTAGAGAAGCGCGGCGAAGACTGGCGCCTGGTGGACCTCGTCGGGGAGGGCGCTTCCCTGGTGGAGACGCAACGCACCTCTTTCGCTCGAGTGCTGGACAAGGGCGGCGTGGACCGGCTCTTCCTCCGGCTGGAGCGGCGGCGCGAGGAGCTCTTGGCTGAGGTGACACCGTGATCTCCGTGGACAGCATCCTCACCCCCGCGGCCGCGGACTTCGTGGACTCCGCCGCCCGCCGTTTCCGCGGGGACCTCAGCTGTCTCCTCGCGGCGCGCCGAGCCCTGCAGCGGGACCCCCGTGGGCACTTCGCCGCTGTGGCCGCCGAGCCCCCGGCGGTCCTGGAACCCAACTGGCGCGTCCCCCTGCCGCACAGAAGGCTGCTGGATCGGCGCGTGGAGATCACGGGCCCGGCGGCTGACCCGCGCATGGCCCTGAAGGCCCTCCGCAGCGGGGCCTCCGGCTACATGGTGGACGGGGAGGACTCCCTGTGCCCCACCTGGGACGCTGTCCTCCGAACGCAGTCCACGCTCACCGGCATCTCTCGGGGCACGCTAGCGCGCACCTTGGGCGCTGCAGAGCTGGGGGACTGGGCGCCGACGCTCCACTACCGCCCCCGCGGCCTCCACCTGGAGGAGGTCCACTGGCTCGTGGACGGCTCTCCCGCACCCGCGCCCCTCGTCGACGCCGGGCTCTTCCTCTGGTGGAACGCGGCGGAGCTGTTGGCGCGCGGGGAGCCCGTGGCGCTGTACCTTCCCAAGCTGGAGTCCGAGGCCGAGGCGGCCTGGTGGGACGGCGTGCTCGAGTGGTGCGAGGTCCGCCTGGGCCTCCCTGTGGGCACCGTGCGCGTCACCGTCCTCGTGGAGACCCTGCCCGCCCTCCTCAGGTTGGAGTCCATCGCCGACGCCCTCCGCCGGCGGCTCGCGGGCCTCAACGTGGGCCGCTGGGACTACATCTTCTCCGCGGTGAAGGTGCTGTCTCGGAGCGAGGAGGGTTCCCACCTCACCCTGCCCGACCGGGGGGAGCTCACCATGGACTCCCCGCCCTTGGCTGAGTACGCCCGCTGGGTGGTGCGCGTGGCTCACAGTCGGGGCGCGCACGCCGTGGGCGGCATGGCAGCGCAGGTGCCCTCGCGGCGCGACCCAGTTGCTGCAGAGGCCGCCGTCGCGGCCGTGCGGCGGGACAAGGACCGAGAGTGGGCCCTGGGCCACGACGGCACCTGGGTGGCGCACCCGGACCTGGTCCCCGTGGCCATGGCGTCCTGGGAGGCCGCCCTGGGCGACCGCCTCGAGCAGCTGGGCGTCCTCCCCGGGGCCCCGCACCTCCACCTCCCCACCGTGGTGGCACAGCCGCCCGGACGCCTCACCGAGGCCGGGGTCCGCGGGGCAGCTCGGACGGCCCTCCGTTACTGGGCAGCCTGGCTGGAGGGCAACGGCTGCGTGGCCCTGGACGGGCGCATGGAGGACGCCGCCACGGCCGAGATCTCCGGTGTGCTCCTGTGGCACTGGCTCGCTCGGGGCGCGACCACCGCGGAAGGGCGGAAGATCACGGCTGACTGGGTGTCTTGGGTCGTGCGGGACGAGACCGAGGCGCTCGCCGCCTCGGGTGGAACGACCCGCGTTGGGGAAGCCGCCGACCTCTTGCTTCGAGCCGTGATCACTGCTGAGCCCACCGAGTTCGTGCTGGCAGAAGCGTACCGTCGCTCTTTTGTGCCCTGCCTGTAATTCCAGATTAATCGCCCACCGGGTTTCATGAGTATTTTTTTTGAAATATTCTGTGGGTCACAGAATGCACAGAATGCATGCCTGGATCGACGCCGGGGGCGCTGCAGAACCTTCGAGTTCTCAAATATCACCGGTGATCTTGCGGTAAGCTGCACTTTTGTTATACAATTAACTACATTGTAGTATATGTAGATGACTATGAATTCAATTCAATTTTTAACTATGGTATTGCTGAGCATGGAACCATCACACGGCGACAGAGAGCCGTGGGACACCCGAGCTCAGCGCATGGAGATTGTTGCAAAATCGATCGACTCCGCCGCAGCGCAGGCAACCTGCTCGGCCGAGTTCGCCTCGGCCACCTGCAAACCCACTTGGCCCGGTAGCAAGCGGGAACTCTCTCTGCTCCTTGTGACCAAGGGGTACTGGGAGTCTCGGTTTGCCAAGAACGTCCACGAGGGCAAGTGCCAACCCTACGAGTGCGACGCCACGACGATCAACGGCAACATCATCCACCGCGCTCGTTCACCCTGGCAGATCCAGCGTACGCTGCTCGTGTCCAAGGAGGAGTACGCCAAGATGACGTCGAATTCACTAGAGTCGACTACGATGGCTGCGCTGGTCGCTACTCGCTACTTAGCTGTGGGCATGGCCAAGTGCCACACGATCCCAGGGGCAATTGCCGTCTACGGAGGCGTCGCAAACTGCAACTGGTCCGGTGCCGCTGGGCGTTACAAGTTCTTCAAGGACATCAGCGTGCGGACTGACGAAGATTTCTCCAAGCGCGTCGACCAGCAGCGCGCGCGCCTTGCTGCTCGTCTCGATCGAGAAGACAAGAAAGAGAACACTAACAAGAAGTGATTCGAATCGCCGCTGTGGCGATGCGCAACACATTTGATGTGACTGTTTCTGAAACGCGGCAGACATATATTTAAACGTATGTCTGCCCAACATGTATTTCCTGGCTCACTCGCGGTTCTTCGCGATGAGTTTCCTTCGATCTGGTTAAGAGACAATCCTACTGACACAGCTGCGAGAGACGAGATGAGAGTCTTCGGGGGCATCTTGCTGGTGCTTGAAGTTGTGTCAGACAAGCGCTGGGAGGACGATCCCTCGATCCGCGTTCTCGCCCCGGGATGCGTGTTCGGATGGACTTTTCTCACTCGCCTCAGGCTGCTGAATGGTGCTGAGAAATCTGTGTCGACACCACGACTCAGGCACCGCTTCGACAGCAGTGGCATGGGGCAGGATGAGCAATTATAGATGCGAGTCAAGTGGAATGGGACGTTCATCGTGGCTAGAGACTGTCCCTGCTGGGTGCCTCGTGTCCCCATGCAAGAGGCTGTACTTGACGCCGTTCTGGGATGATGAAGCTAACGACTGGCCGCAGTGGAACATTCGAGAGCTGGGTGTCGTCCTTCCGCCCGCGAGCGGACAGATCGGCGTGCACGTCCTCGTCCCCGGGGGTTCGGGTCTCTGTTTTGTAGATGAGATACACGTCCACTGGGCCCCCTCAGAAGACAAATAGATCATTGATGAAATATTTGAGTTCGGCGGTGTAAAGTGCCTCTCAGAAATGGTACGATAAGATCATGATTAAAGATCACAGTTTGACGTCGGAACAGAAACGGGCCATGCAAGACTTCTACCTCGCGTGCCGCGAGCTACTCCGCGGCGGGGTTGTACCGCCCGTATGCGTGCAGCGGGCCTTCGAGTCAGCTACCTGCGGGCTCACCGGGGTGAACACTTGGCGCCCCA
>Ga0194115_10004599_pt1 | contig 14731 bp, 23 predicted proteins | sample TA2MahsurfametaG_3_FD_148656 | JGI IMG/M metagenome (GOLD analysis project Ga0194115, IMG submission 148656) | Freshwater microbial communities from Lake Tanganyika, Tanzania - TA2015002 Mahale S4 surface | ecosystem: Environmental > Aquatic > Freshwater > Lake | place: Tanzania: Lake...
TCGACTTACCATACTTTTAAACAAAACTCGGGAGGAAATAGCCCGTGATAACGTTACTCAAGCAGAAATGGACAAGTTTGTTCAGCATATTGACCAACGCTTTAACAAACTTGAAGCAAAAATTGATGCACTTATGCAAAAGGGGTAAATGATGGTTGCTCCATTAATTGGTGCCGCAGCCCGTACGGGGGCAAAAAAACTTGCGGAAAAAGCAGCAAAGCAAGATGACCTGTATAAAAAAGCCGCTATTGGAGTAGGCACAGTAGCGGCGCTACCTATAGCAGGTGGGGCCGGTAGAGACATGGCTGAAGATTTTGAAAAAGCCAAACAAATAAAGAAAGAAAAAACCGAAGCCAAAGACGAAATAAAGCGGGAAACCCGTGGAATGAAAAAAGGCGGCATGATTAAATCATCCGCTTCTAAACGGGCGGATGGAGTTGCTATTAAAGGTAAAACCAAAGGACGATTTGTTTAATGTACTTGACCAGCAACATTCCGTACTTTAAATGTTGGGTAAGAAAAGAGTTTACAAATGGACACCAAAAATATCACGGGGAGTATGTGCATGGGCTGGCAGTCGCTGTCACGACCATCCCTGATCGGTGTCTTGGGTTTCAAATCATCTTCACTGGGTGTGAAGCAGAAGGTCAGCCAAATCCTCACGGCGGGGCAATGTGGGCAAGAATGCCAATCACGGCTCTTGTTGGTGACATCCCCCTTCAAGAATGGCCCGAGCGCATGGAGACTCATCTGGCGCAGCCTTGGGACTGTAGTTCATACAACCACGGAATCGTTAGGATTGACAGGGCGCAACCCTCTCCTTGGCTGTGCAAGATCAACAATGAGTTCCATACTGGTCGGTATCTGTTCACGGTGGACTACGCTGAAAGCGATGTTTCAGAAGACCCATCCCAACATAAACAGAGCCATGTGCTCATCTTGACGGACGCTGGAAAATGGACAGGCAATGTAGTGGCTTTACCAAACAATCGAGTGCGAGTTACCAGCCCAGCTTATTGGGTGACAGGCGAGGGAGCGCCCGATTTTCGACCCAGCCAATGGGTTCATTGTGCGGAACAAGACGATTCGTACATGGATCCCGAGGTGACTTTTAACAACTTGTATAAGGAGTAGTGAAATGTTAAAAATGCCGATGGTTAAAAAAGACGGAAGAATGGTTCCATCCTTCGCTGCTGATGGTAAAGGCAAGATGGCAAAGGGCGGCATGGCTAAAATGGCTATGGGTGGCGGTGTAAAAGCCAAAATGGGTGCAGTAAAGACTGGTAAACCTGCTATGAGTAGTGCTTCTAAACGGGCTGACGGGATTGCTGTAAAAGGCAAAACCAGAGGAATGATGATGGCTGGTGGCGGCATGATATCCAAAATGAAAGCCGGTGGCGGTGTCATGTCCAAGATGAAGAAGTCTGGCGGAGCGTACTAAATGAGACCGAGTCGGGGCATGGGGGTAATCGCTGCCTCCAAACGCCCCAAGAAAACCGTCAAGAAGCGCGACGGTAGCGAGCCGGTCAAGCTCTATAAAAAGGGTGGGAAGGTACGGCGTTTTGCCGAAGGAAACGAAGTTATAACCAGTGATGGCGGCAGACTGTCGTATGATATCCTGCGGGATGATGAAGAACGCCAATTACGGCGTGGTGATTCTCCCAATCGGCGTCCATCCGGTTTTCGTTTCACTGGCGAAGGTAGTAAAGATAAATCTATAACCAGTGGTGGCGGCAGACTGTCGTATGGTATCCCTGTGGGCCGAGACGCAACCCTTTCTCCGTATATGCAAGGGTTTGTTGTCAAACCCAAAGATCGTAAACTAATGGGTCGGATCACAGGTGCCGGAGTGATGTATAACAAGCAGTTTAAGTCTGGTGGATCAACGACCAAGTCAAAAGTAAATGAAGCAGGCAACTACACCAAGCCCGGGATGCGGGAGTCGCTGTTCAAGAGCATCAAATCCCGGGCGGTACAGGGTACAGCTGCAGGCCAATGGAGCGCCCGTAAAGCGCAGCTGCTGGCCAAGCAGTACAAGGCCAAGGGCGGAGGGTATAAAGGGTGAAAGCTCCCCAGCAAAGCCTGAAGGCGTGGACTGCCCAGAAATGGCGCACCAAGTCGGGTAAGCCCTCCAGCAAGACCGGGGAGCGGTACCTGCCTGAAGCCGCCATCAAGTCCCTGAGTTCCGCTGAATACGCGGCCACCACCGCTGCGAAGCGCCGTGGCAAGCGTGCGGGCAAGCAGTTTGTTGCCCAGCCGCCCAAGATCGCCAAGAAGGTCGCCAGACACCGTAGAATCGGCTGAGAGGGCAGTAAATGACCACATCCGGAACCGTAACCTTCAACCTTGACCTCAATGAGGTCTTTGAGGAGGCATTTGAGCGTTGCGGTCGAGAGCTCCGCTCCGGCTACGACTTCAGAACCGCCCGCCGGTCTCTGAACCTGCTGACCATCGAATGGGCGAACAGGGGTATCAACTTCTGGACTATCGAGGAAGGCTCCCTGCCCATGGTTACCGGGCAGGCGGAATACGACCTCCCGGTGGATACCATCGATCTGGTTGAGCATGTTATCCGCACCGGCACCGGTCAGAACCAGCAAGACCTGACCATCACCCGGATCAGCATGCCGACCTACGCCTCGATCCCGAACAAGAACTCCACCGGTCGCCCGATTCAGGTCTGGGTGGATCGGCAGTCTGGCGCGACCTATCCTGCCGGCGGCAGGCCAGCCGGCACGAACACCACCACCGGCGTGGATCACCCCAAGATTCATGTCTGGCCCACCCCGAACAGCCCGGGCAGTCAATACACGTTCGTATATTGGCGTCTGCGCAGGATTCAGGATGCCGGCACCGGTGTGACGACGCAGGACATCCCGTTCCGCTGGATTCCCTGCCTGACCTCCGGTCTGACCTACTTCCTGTCCCTCAAGATTCCGGAGGCAGCGTCTCGGGTTCCCGGCCTGAAGGCCGAATACGAGGAGCAGTTTAAATATGCCTCTGAGGAAGATCGCGACAAGTCCGCGATCCGGTTCGTTCCGAGACGGATGTTCATCGGCTGATGGGCAATAGGTTCGCATCTGGCAAGAACTCGATTGCGATATGTGATCGGTGCGGCTTTCAGTACAAACTGAAGGAGCTGAAGAAGCTCATCATCAAGACCAAGCAGATCAACATCATGGTCTGCCCGGAATGCTGGGAGCCGGATCAGCCGCAGCTGCAGCTGGGAATGTATCCGGTCTACGACCCTCAGGCTGTTCGCAATCCCCGGAAGGACACCAGCTACATCGTTTCTGGCAACAGCGGGCTGCAGCTTTCCCCGGGGGATGTGGGGACTCCAGAGGGCGGTAGCCGTATAATCGAGTGGGGATGGGCTCCTGTGGGCGGGGCAAGGGCAAACGATATCGGCCTGACCCCGAACGTGCTGGAGCCAGCGATTTCACTAGGCACGGTTACCGTGTCTGTCACTTAGGAGAGACACATGGATGCGAAGAAAGCCGTCAGGAAACACGAACAGCGGATGCACCCGGAACAGTTTCGCAAGAAGCCGACCTTCAAAAAGGGTGGCCCTACTTCGCTGGAGATGAAGCAGATGGGGCGCAATCTGGCCAAGGTTAAAAACCAGAGGACGAAATAATGGAAAAGATCAAGTCAGTCAAAGTGGCTCCGGTGGGTCTCGCGAAGAACAAAGAGACCATCAACAATCTGAACCTCGGCGTTGGCAACATCAGCGGCAAGGACTACCCTGAGCCCAAGACCACCGGCATTAAGATTCGCGGCACCGGTGCGGCGACCAAGGGTGTCATGGCACGAGGCCCGATGGCTTGAGGTGAGGCATGAACTACTCGACGCTGTTCACGACGATCAAGGGCTACCTTGAGAATGACTTCCCGCTTACCAGCTTTACTGGAAGCACGGGTGCGGTTGATAACTACACCAGCGCCGAGCAGACCAATACCTTCATTACTCAGGCCGAACAGCGAATCTACAACACCGTCCTGTTCCCGGCCCTGCGACGCAATGTTACCGGCTCTACTTCGACGAACAACAAGTATTTGAATTGCCCGACTGATTTTCTGGCGGTTTACTCGATGGCGGTGATTGACGGGACAGGTGCGTATACGTATCTGCTCAACAAGGATGTGAGCTACATCAGAGCTGCTTATCCAACCCCAACTTCCACCGGAATCCCTGCCTACTATGCCATGTTCGGGCCAGTTTCGAACGACGAGACTGAGCTGACCTTCATCCTTGGCCCGACGCCGGACGCCGTTTACACGGTCGAGCTGCATTACTTCTACTACCCGGAGTCGATCACGACAGCGGCCAGCGGCTACACATGGCTCAGTGAGAACTACGATCCGGTGCTGCTCTACGGCTCTTTGGTTGAGGCTTACACGTTTATGAAGGGTGAGCCGGATATGATTGCCCAATACGAGAAGAAATTCCAAGAGTCCCTGATGATGATCAAACGCCTTGGCGACGGGATGGAGAAGCAGGATCAATACCGGAGCGGGACGCCTCGCGTCCCTGTAGGCTAATATGGCTTTTACCGGGAACGCACTATGTAACGTTTTCAAGACCGGGCTGCTGGACGGAACCTACGACTTCGGCACCGGCACGACTGACGTGTTCAAGATTGCGCTGTATACCAATACGGCCACGCTGGATGCGGACACCACGGCCTACACGACCACTGGTGAAGTCACTGACGCCGGATACACGGCTGGTGGGGCCACGCTTACAGTCAGTCAGGTGCCGACTATTGGAACGCAAAATGGTAGCAGCGCTGTGGCGTTTTTGTCGTTTGCTGATGTGTCTTGGTCTGGTGAGATTACCGCCAGAGGGGCTTTGATCTACAAATACAACGGCACGACAAACCCGGCTGCTTGCGTACTGGACTTTGGCTCCAACAAGAAGTCAGTGGCTACGTTTCAAGTGCAATTCCCATCGGCCACCAGCACCTCGGCCATTATCAGATTAGGATAAGGAGTAGAACATGAATGTCAATAAATCGAAAGCTGGCGGCGTATACCGCATTGAATGTTTTGATAAAACCGGCGTCCTTAAATGGGTGGCCGAAGATCATAACCTCGTAGTCAACGAAGGTCTGCAGTACATGAACGCTGCTGCTTTGACTGGCGGCACTGTGGTGACTACGTGGTATTTGGGCATCTACGGCGCTGGCGCATCGAACACTCCGGCTGCGGGTGACACGATGTCTTCCCATGCGGGCTGGATTGAAGTGACCCCCTACAGCAACGCGACCCGTCCGACCTGCACGTTTGCTACCCCGACCACGGCTGATCCGTCGGTTGCCACTAACTCCGCTTCCCCGGCATCGTTTACTATCAATGCAACCTCGACTGTTGGCGGTGCGTTTTTGGTTAGCAACAGCACCAAGGGCGGTTCTGCTGGCACCCTGTTCTCGGCGTCGGACTTCAGCGCCCCGGGTGACCGTACGGTAGCGTCTGGTGACACGCTGAATGTGACGTATACCTTTAGCCTCGACGCGGCCTGATTTAGCGCATAGGAGCGAGACAGGGTGTTCGGTCTAGCAACATTTTCCGGAGCACCTTTTTCCTCGCTACCGGGGGCTTTGTTTTCGTCTGCTGTATCCGAGACAGCTACCGGTAGCGATTCAGTTTTCAGCCTTGCCACGTTTGGCTCGGCTTTATCGGAACTTTCTACCGGCTCAGATGCTATCAGCAGCTTGGCTGTTTTTAACGGCACACTCTCCGAGCTTGCTACGGGTTCTGACTCTACGTCGGCTATAGCTAACTTCTATTCTGCTCTCTCCGAACTGTCCACCGGCAGTGACTCTTCCGTTGGATATATTACGTTCCCGGTGAGCGTTAGTGAACAATCACAGGGCTCCGATGCGGTTTCTTCTGTAGCGCTATTTGCCCCATTGGTATCAGAAACAGCTACGGGCTCTGATACCGTTACTTCGTCGTTTGTATTCTTTGGCAGCGTATCGGAGACCGCGACCGGTTCGGATGTAGCTTCGACGGCCGTTATATTCCCTGTTTCTCTGTCTGAACTCGGGACTGGATCGGATGCTGTTTCCGTTACTTTAAGTATGTATCCTGTAGTTCCCGAAAGCGCCGTCGGCGCGGATGTATTAACCAACACGGCGGTTTTTAGCGCGGCCTTCTCCGACACGGTAACAGGTGCGGATGTTATCATTGGGGCATTCCTCTGGAACCCAATTGATGACGCGCAAAACCCGAATTGGTCTGACATTACAGCAAACAACGACGCCAACTGGCAGGAGATTACTGGCGAGGCTTCTACCAACTGGCAGAAAATAGATACGGTAAACTGATATGGCCCTTGTTCTCAAAGATCGCGTCAAAGAAACGACCACCAGCGTAGGAACCGGGACAATCACGCTCGCCGGTGCTTCTGTTGGTTACCAATCCTTCTCCACCATCGGTAACGCAAACACCACCTACTACTGCATTGCAGGGCAGGGCACCTACGAGTGGGAAGTAGGCATCGGCACGTACACCGCGTCTGGCACCACCCTCTCCCGAGACACCATCCTTGCTTCATCCAATTCAGGCTCTGTAGTTACTTTCAGCGCGGGCACCAAGGATGTGTTTGTGGTGTACCCGGCTGGCAAGTCGGTATATCAAGACTCCTCCGGGGTAACAACGATTGCTTCGTTGGTTGCCACTACCGCCGACATTAACGGCGGCACGATAGACGGGACGGCAATCGGCGGCTCTACCCCTGCGGCGGGTGCGTTTACGACCATTTCGGCTTCTGGTGTAGCAACATTCTCCGCGGGGAGCGCAGCCGCACCTGCTATTACGACTTCTGGCGACACCAACACCGGCATCTTCTTCCCTGCTGCTGACACTATTGCCTTTACAGAAGGTAGTACGGAGGCGATGCGTATCGACTCCTCCGGTAACGTGGGGATTGGGACGAGTTCGCCCACACAGAAGCTATCTGTTGGCGGTTACATCTCCGTCAACTCCAACAACATCTCAGCCGACAATAGCCTTGGTTTTAGAAACCGCATCATCAATGGCGGTTTTAACATTGCACAGAGAGGAACTTCTTTTACTTCTACTGGTAATGCCAATAATGACGACACTTATAACCTTGATCGTTGGTATGTGTTATCCGATGGAAACGATGTAGTAGACATTACTCAAACAACAACTGTCCCAACAGGAGCAAAGTTTTCAATTGGCTTGGATGTAGAAACAGCCAACAAAAAGTTTGGCATCGCCCAGATCATTGAAAATGCAAACTGCTTTGATGCTATTGGTCAGACAGTTACATTGTCGTTTGATGCAAAAGTGTCCTCCACAACCAAATTAGACAATGTTAAATGCGCCATCGTTGCGTGGTCTGGAACTGCGGACTCGGTAACTTCAGACATTATTTCTGCTTGGGGCGTCGAGGGTACAAACCCCACGCTGATTGCCAACGCCACTTATGAGAACAGTCCTGCCAACTTGAATGTAACAACTTCATTTGCAAGGTACACAGTTTCAGCGGCGGTCGATACTTCCAACACTACTAACATCATTGTGTTTATTTGGTCGGATGTTACCGATACAACTGCTGGAGACTTTCTTCACATTACAAATGTCCAACTAGAAGTCGGCTCGGTGGCAACCCCGTTTGAGCGCAGACCGTATGGGACTGAGTTGGCGTTGTGTCAGAGGTACTTTGTTAAAGATTTACAAGATGCAATTAGTGCAACTTTCTTAGTTGGTGTTATAGATACTTCTACAAGTGCTGACAGGTGCGGTATGCGTTTCCCTGTACCTATGCGTTCTGCACCTACAGCTGCTGTGGGTGGAACAGCTAACGCAAGAATTTATGATGGAGCATCTGCACCAGCAATTACAAGTATTGGTTCTAACTCATCGTCTACTTTTGGTGCATCACTTAGTCTTGTAGCAAGTGGTGGTGGTTTAACAGTTGGTCGTGCTGGAATCATTATTGATAACACCGCATCCTTTATTACTTATTCTGCGGAGCTATGATGTATAAACTACAAAAAGATAGATTAGATAATAAAATTGTCTCTGTTTGTAGAATAGCAGACGGTGCAAGCATCCCCTTCGACCCCGCCAACACCGATTACCAAGAATATTTGAATTGGTTGGCCGAAGGCAACGAGCCGTTACCGGCAAATTCCGATGAGACTTGATACTGACAAACGCCATCACCCATGCAACGGCGTCCTGCAAGCCTTGGGCCAAATGCCGTACGCGCAGGTGGTATCCTTGGTGCTGAAAATCCAGCAGCAGGCGCAGGCTCAGATGATCCCGCCCGAGGAAGAGCCACAGCAACCCTAAAGGAGTAGGCTTATGGCCTCCACGTATTCGACCAACCTCAAGATTGAGCTGATGGGCACCGGCGACCAGCCGGGCACTTGGGGTACCACCACAAACACCAACCTCGGCACGGCGCTGGAGCAGGCCATTGTAGGCTACGGCAACCCGATTTTCGCATCCGATGCTGATCTCACCATTACCCTGACGGACTCCAACGCCACCCAAACGGCACGGGCTTTCGCCCTGAACGTCACTTCCGGGGTATCTCTCACCACCACCCGCAACCTGATCGTCCCGACCATCCAGAAGCCTTACCTGATATTCAACAACACTTCGGGCAGCCAGAGCATCCTCGTCAAGACCTCTGCAGGTACGGGGGTCACGGTGCCAAACGGTGCGCGAACGCTGGTGTATGTGGACGGGACGAATGTGGTGTCGGCAGTCTCGAACTTGCCTTCTTTGACGTTGAACACTGCGCTTGCCGTATCTTCGGGGGGTACGGGCGCATCGACCCTGACAGCCAACAACGTCATTCTCGGCAACGGCACCTCTGCGGTTCAGTTTGTGGCTCCGGGTTCGAGCGGCAATCTGCTGACATCAAACGGCACAACTTGGCAATCTACCGCTCCTGCTGCGGTTAATCTTGCTTCCGGTGTTACGGGAACACTCCCGGTTGCGAACGGCGGCACCGGCCAGACCACCTACACCAACGGCCAACTGCTGATTGGCAACACCACCGGCAACACACTGACTAAAGCGACGCTGACTGCTGGCACCGGCATCACCATCACCAACGGCACGGGGTCGATCACTGTCGCAAACGCGGGGGTGACTAGCTTTAATGGCGGCACTGGCGCAGTGACGGGTGCGGCTACTGATCTTGGAAACTTGGGTGTTGGGATGATGGCAAATGGAGCGGTAAGTGGTAGCACGGTTGCGGCAGGTTCGACAACAGGCTCTTTTCAAATAGCAAAAGGTTTTGATGCTGGAACCCCAGCGATAACATATACGTCTGTAGCGGGAACTTGGAGGAATATATCTGGAATTACAGCAGACTCCACATCTAGCTATGGTCTTGCTACCTTTCAAAGGATTTCATAAATGGCTATCCAACTGATTTCTGCGGCCAATCCTGTTTATGCTGCGGCGGATGGGTCGGCTATTGTTTTAGATTGCGAATTCTCTCATTTTCCGGGTGAGGTTCATCCATTCAGGGCGATGCCGAATGACACTGAAGCTCACGGTAGAGATGCCTATGCTCGCGCCATCGCTGGAGAATTCGGTCAAATCACACCCTACACCGCACCGCCTCCGGTGATTCCTAAAGTCGTTACCATGCGCCAAGCTCGGCTCGCACTGCTGCAACAAAGCCTTCTCGCGGCTGTGGAAGCTGCCGTTGCTCAAGCCGGGGAGGCGGCAAAAATCGAATGGCAGTACGCTACTGATGTAAAGAGAGACAACGCCTTGGTCACTGCCATTGCTTCACAACTTAATCTTACATCACAACAACTCGACGATTTGTTCACGCTTGCGTCGACCCTCTAACAAAGAAACCCATCATGGCCAAAAACTGGATTAAGTCAGCAATCAAGAAACCCGGGGCCCTGCGTAGCGCTCTCGGTGCCAAACCCGGCAAGCCGATCCCTGCGGGCAAGCTGGCGAAAGCAGCCAAAGCCCCCGGCAAGATGGGTCAACGTGCTCGCCTTGCGCAGACGTTGCAGAAACTGAAATAACGAAATGGCCGCCAGAAAATCAAACGCAGCAGTTAAAGCTGCTCAACAGGAAAGCCCTGTTGACAAGGTGATCGGTTTGATCAAATGGGTAGACAACCCGTTTAAACTGTTCACTGTTCTTATCATTGCGACCTTTTCCTTCGTTGGGTTCTTTGCTTGGGAAAGCCGTGAGGTAATCAAGTCCGCGTTTACTGCCAATGACAAGCTGGCTTCCTTGAAGTCTGAGGCTGATCTGCTGGATATATCCACTGCTTTGATCAAGGAGTCCGGTGGTGAAGTTGCAGTAGTTCACCAAGCCAACCTGATGATTAACAAACGTACAACGGTTCTGGCTGCGGATAAAAATGGCAGGAATAAATCCGTTGAAGGCACCGTGACAAGCATCTTCAACGAAAGCCTCGATAGGAACAAGGCTGTGGTTGCCATGCTGAACGGCGAAGTTCTGTGCGAGGACTTCAAGGCATCCTCAAAGGTCGGTGAATGGTTCGTAAACAATGGCGTGACATATGTGTGCCGTGGCTCCATTCCTCCTGAAATTGGCAAACTGGTCGGGTATATAAGCGTTGGTTTTAAAAGTAAGCCGGATGACGTTAACTCAGTAAAAGTCATAATCAATCAATATGCCGCAAAAATGGTGATATTAAAATGATACCTATTGGCGCACTGCTATCAGTCGGCACCAAGCTCATCGACAAGTTTTTTCCTGACGCTCAGGCTGCCGAGGCTGCCAAGTTGAAGCTGTTGGAGATGCAGCAGAACGGTGAATTGGCGCAACTGAATGCCGACGTAACCGAGCAGGAAGAACTGACCAAGCGCCTTCAGGCGGATATGGCGAGCGATAGCTGGCTGTCTAAGAACATCCGGCCCATGACGCTAGTGTTTATCCTGATTACCTACACCGCCTTTGGCCTCATGTCGGCATGGGATATTGAGGTGAACAACAACTACGTCGAATTGCTCGGGCAGTGGGGGATGTTGATTATGTCCTTCTACTTCGGCGGCAGGACACTCGAAAAAGTATTGGCTATGCGTAAGGAAAAGAATGACTCAACTAACCGCTAATTTTTCCCTTGCTGAACTGACTCGCTCCGAGGCGGCTGACCGAAACGGCTGGGACAACACGCCCGACGCGCAGGAGATTGAGAACCTGAAGCGCCTCGCTGCTTTACTTCAGCAGGTCAAGACGGCGGTGGATGGCAAGCCTGTGATGATCAACAGCGGGTTTCGATCAAAGCAGGTCAACGACTCGGTGGGTTCCAAGGACACCAGCCAGCACCGTCTGGGCTGCGCTGCTGACATCCGGGTGCCGGGGATGAAGCCTCGGGAGGTGGTGGAAGCCTGCATCGCTGCCGGGGTGCCGTTCGACCAGATCATCCTTGAGTTTGACTCATGGACTCATATTTCTGTGCCGAACACTCCCGAGTTCAAACCAAGGGGTTCAAAATTAGTTATAGACAGAAACGGAACCCGCCCGTTTGTGTAAGGAGTAGAAATTGCCTCTGACCAAACTTCAGTTCAAGCCCGGGATCAATCGAGAGAATACTTCGTACAGCGGCGAAGGGGGTTGGTTCGACTGCGATAAGGTTCGGTTCCGCGCGGGCTACCCGGAAAAGATTGGCGGCTGGCAGAACATAGCCTCCTCCGGTGCGGGTGCCCTCGGCACGTTTAAAGGGGTGTGCCGCAACCTCTGGAACTGGATTACCCTCAACAGCAGCAATCTGCTGGCCTTGGGTACGGAGCAGAAACTCTACGTTGAGAACGGCGGCGCTTACTACGACATCACGCCGATCCGTGATACGGTCACGATCAACACTGATCCGTTTGCCCTGACTTCTGGCAGCAAGCTAGTTGTCGTCACCGACAATGCGCATGGCGTAACTACTGGAACCTACGTTACCTTTGCCGGTGCAACTGGCGCTGGCTACACGGTCATGAATGGCGAGTTTGAGATTATTCGCATCATCAACTCAAACTCCTACGAAGTCGTGCTTTCATCTAATGCCACAGTTACGGGTTCAGGAGGCGGGGCTTCCGTTACCGCAGCTTACCAGATCAACGCAGGCAACTCCGTTGCCTCTCCAAGCACGGGCTGGGGTATTGGCCCTTGGGGTCGGGACGGATGGGGTGAAGCGTTTTCCGGCACTGCGGTAGTTCAAGAAACCAATGCCCTGCGTCTGTGGTCGCTGGATAATTACGGTCAAGACCTCGTTTCCGCAGTTAGAGAGGGCCCGATCTATTACTGGGTTGCCGATACGACGACCAGCCCACCCCGTGCCGTCACTTTGGAAAGCCTTGCAGATACCGCAGGATACGACGGCGACTTTGTTCCCAACCGCACGTTTGAAATCCACACCTCCGGCGTGCAACGATTTGCCATTTGTGTAGGGTCTAATCCATACGATCCCGGCAACTCAGAAACCGACTTTGACCCGATGCTGGTGCGCTGGTCGGATCAGGAGAATATCTATCAGTGGGTGCCTGCTGCGGATAATCAAGCCGGCGAGATTGAGCTGTCTCACGGCTCTCGTCTTGTCACGGGGCGGCACAGCCGACAGGAGTTTGTGATTTGGTCTGACGGCGCGATCTACTCCATGCAGTACCTTGGGCCACCTTACGTCTGGGGTGTGAACCTGCTGATGGACGGCATTTCGATTGCCTCTCCTAATGCGGTAGTGGGTTCCAGCAACGTCATGTTCTGGATGGGTATCGACAAGTTCTATATGTATGACGGTCGGGTGCAGACCCTGCCTTGCTTGGTCAGGCAGTTTGTATTTGATAACTTCAACGTTGATCAAGCCTATCAGGTGGTAGCCGGTGGAAACGAACAGTACAGCGAGGTCTGGTGGCTCTATCCTTCGCTCAATAGCACGGTCAACGACCGGTATGTGATCTTCAACTACCTCGATAACGTCTGGTATTACGGCACCATCAATCGCACGGCATGGTTGGATTCCTCGCTGCGCAAAAACCCGATGGGTGCGTTTAGTGTGAAGACTTCATACCTGTCCGCTGCGATTGGCTCTTCCGACACGACAATCAACTTGCTCGATGCTTCCAGCTATCCGGCTTCAGGGGTGATTCAGATCGACAACGAGCAGATTTCGTACGCCAGCCGCACTTCTGTTGCCTTGAATGGTTGTGTGCGCGGCATCAATTCGACGACTGCGGCATCTCATCTCGCCTACTCTACGGCGGGTCTGGTGATTCCCAATCAGGTGATGTTCCATGAGGTGGGCAACGACGATCTTTCGACGCCTACAATTACACCAATCGAAGCCTACATTGATTCTTCAGACTTCGACATCGGGGACGGCCATAACTTTGGGTTTATCTGGCGGATACTGCCTGATCTGACATTTGACGGGTCTACTACAGCGGCTCCCAACTTCCCTTCGGTTACGATGGTATGCAGGCCCCGACAAAACTCGGGCACGGCGTACGGGGCTCCTAGCTCACCCACAGTCACAAGCGCACAAAGCTACAACACGGAGCGCGTTTATACGGTGCAGCAGTTCACCGGGCAGGTGATGAGTCGAGTGCGGGGAAGGCAAATGTCATTCGAGATCAGGTCTACTGGACAGGGGGTCGCGTGGCAATTAGGCACCCCAAGAATCGATATTCGTCCTGACGGTCGTAAAAGTTAAATGCCGATCCTCAGAACATCCAAAGCTCCAAACCTCACTAATGCACCTCAGCAGTACGAGGCGCGGCACTACGACCAGCTCTATCGTGAACTGCGGTTGTATTTCAACACAATCGACAATGGCCTCTCCAATCTATTTGGCCCTCGTGGTGGAGACTATCTGACCTTTGCTTACGGTGCGTTCTCAGACTTGACCGATCAGACTGACGGTGACACCACCCGGGCGTATTTTGTTCGGTTTGGTACCACGGATTTGAGTCAAGGCGTGTCAATTCAAAATCGGGCGATTACATTTACGGGGGGTATCGCCGGAACTGTCCTGACAGTCACGGTTGCGCCAGCGGATGGTGCTTTGTATATCGGGATGCCAATCACTGGAACGGGGGTGACTGCAGGCACGACCATCACGGCGTTTGGCACCGGCACCGGACTTACAGGCACCTACACTGTCAGCGCATCGCAGACCGTAGCCAGCACAACCATCACTGGCACGTTGCCAACCCAGATCACGGTTGAGGACGCGGGAGTGTACAACTTCCAATTCAGCCTTCAGTTCGTCAACGCAAACGCCAACGATTACGCAACGAGCGTGTGGTTTCGAAAGAACGGCACGGATATCGCCAATTCCAACAGCGAGTTCTCAATCCCCGGCAAGCATGGGGGCACGGATGGGCGGCTGATCGCCGCGTTGAACTTCTTTTTCCAGTTAGCGGCTGAGGACTATATCGAGCTGATGTGGGTGGCAGAGAGTTCGGATATCAGCATTCAGCACCTTGCGACGCAGTCCAATCCAACCCGCCCAGCCACCCCATCGGTCGTGATGACCGTAGCCCGGGTGTCTGACATTCCTGAGATAGTCTATGCATGATATGATGATGAAAATTCTGGGGGTTTAAACCTATGAATCCAACTGCTGCCGGCCTTGCCGCGTACGGTCGCCACGGCGACTCCACCCTTGTTCACATGACTCCCGGCGAGGTTGCCGGCCTTCAGGCTTTTGCCAAGGCCAACGGCACCTCCATGACGGTCAATCCGCATACTGGACTTCC
>Ga0194115_10004601_pt1 | contig 14726 bp, 7 predicted proteins | sample TA2MahsurfametaG_3_FD_148656 | JGI IMG/M metagenome (GOLD analysis project Ga0194115, IMG submission 148656) | Freshwater microbial communities from Lake Tanganyika, Tanzania - TA2015002 Mahale S4 surface | ecosystem: Environmental > Aquatic > Freshwater > Lake | place: Tanzania: Lake Tanganyika...
AAATCATTAACACTTTATCTGATAATACAACTCAGGAAATTAATATAAATGCCGCCGCAGTATTGAAAAAAATGTATAATTTGCATTATTATGATATTTTAATTCGAGAAAATATTGGCGCGTCAGGAACAGATTCATTTATTGAAGTTGAAAGTGATGGAATGAGAGTTCGTAGAGTCAGCAAAACAGAAGTCGGGCGTAATTTATATAATTTAAAGAAAGCAGAATCTGAAGAACTTATGTCTATGATTCATGCTTACAAGACTAACGGCGCTTCTCCAATTCAAGTCGCTGGTGACGATACAACTGTTGGTTATTATATCGGTAGAAACTATCCAAGCTCTCAATACTAATTTATGTCTAATTTATTGACAAATGCAGAAAGAGCATCTTTTACAAGTATCATTAATGATCATTTTGGTACTTTCAAGAGAGATATTGTGATTTTTATAGAACCAAAACATAATTATAATAATAACGCCGCGCAGAATTACATGCCCGGTTATCAAGCGGCTCCAACGGCAAAACCAGCATACACTATTCAAAGCGCAACACATTCGGCGCTTGTTATTTTCGGTGATTTTAATACAACAAGAAGCGCTTTAACTGGCAAAGATGCTCAATCTGGAACTGTAAAAATCAAAGTCAAACAGTCAACAAGAGACTATATTGTTAATAATAAAATAGTAAAAATAGTCATTGATAACGATTCATTTAATGTTGTTTCTTCAGGTCGCCGCGCTAATTATTTAAATAAAAATTTGGGCGCAACAACTGGAGAAATATTCTATATTTTTGAATTAGAATATACAAAGTAATATGGGTTACGTTAAATTAGATTTGAAAGGAATAAGGAAAAAAGTTTTATCTTCTCCAGAGGTAAAAGATCTTTTTCTATCTGAGGCTAATAAAAAAGTTAATGAAGAGAAAAATAAGTTAATCCAAAATTTTAATAGTCATCCAGTAACTCAAGAAATCGAAGCGGGGCCATTAGCTAAAAATTCAAGCAATACTTTAGGTGGTTATGGAAATTTATTCAGTTTTGTTGGTTTCGAATCAGGATCTACTCCAACAGAACCTGTAAAAGATTTATTAAATAAAATTGAAGTTAAAAATATAAAACAAGTTGATAAAGGATACGATATAACAGTAGCGTATCCATCTCAATCAGAGATAAAAGCTGTTTCTCCTCTACCTTTTGAAGGCGGAAAAAGTTGGGTTGAAGGTATCGAAAAAGGAATTAGCGGATTTACTCAATACGTTTATAAAAAATTTCTATCTGGAAGATCTAAACAGGGTGTTCAAGCTGGAAGCAATGTTCGCGGCGACAGTTTTCAAAAAACTAAATATTTATTTTCTATGTTAAAGACTTTTTCTAAGAATATAAGAGGAGGTAATGATGATTACTCAATTTGAAAATAAATTAGTATCTAGTTTTTTCTTATACGTTGACCATCAAGTATTAACTAAAGGTCAAGCTTATAGTGTTCAGCCTGTTAATTTTAATAAATCAAGCGATGAATTTCAAGTCAATGGAGTTAATTATTATGCTTTTAATTCTTCTTTTGAACAGTTAGTTTCAGACGCTTCAATTCCTACAGGAGGATTTACTGGAATATCGATAAATAGTGGCGCGACAATTAATCTTGGTCAAAGCGGTTTTTACGGCGTCAATTACGATGAAGGTCAAATCTTTTTTACAGGAACAAATTATTCGGGCGCGACAATTCAAGCAACTGGTTGTATCAAAGACTTTAATGTATATTTAAATAACCGAACAGAAGAAGAATTATTATTTGAAACTAAATTTGAATTAAGACCCAAAACAACTGATCAAGTTGCTACATCTTCTTCTTTCTTGCCTCCAAAAGCCGTAACTTATCCTGCAATTTTTATACGTTTAGAAAGCGCTTCTGGCGAAGATTTTGCCTTTGGTGGATTAGATAAAATGATTAGTAATTTTAGATGTCTTGTTTTAGCAGATAGTAATTATTCTTTAGATGCATGTTGTTCTATATTAAAAGATCTAAGAAAAACAGAATTTAGTATCATTGATCCAACAAGTCTTCCATTTAGTACTTTTGGCGCGATAACTGGCGCGGCATATAACTACGACACTCAAGTATCGACTCAATCAGACAAAGCTTTAATTTGGGATATTTCTGTTAGTAAGATATCATTTTCTGATACAAAAATAAAATTAACAAATCCTCAAATTTGTTCGGCCATTGTTGATTTCGAAGTGTATACATTTAGAAACCCTAGAGCTTAGGTTTTTTCATTTCCCAAATAAACAAATTAACTGTAATAAAATAAAAAAGGACTAAATTATGGCTATTTCAAGAACAATCTATTCACAAGGAGAAGTTAAAATCACTACTGGTAATTTCAATACCACTCAAACAGCTTTCGCTGTTATATCAGGTGTTCAAAATGCTACAGTAAGTTTTAATACTCCAAGACAAAATGTTAACTCTTTCGGAGTAAGAGGTATTATTGACAAAGTACAAGTAGAAGCTGAAACTGCTACTGCTACAGTTTCTTTCATTCTACCTTCAGGAACCGGCGCTGGAAGTCATTTATCTCCAACAAAATTGAATGATATCATGCAAAATTCATTGCTTGATACTCCAACAGGATTTAATGTTTCTATCGCGGGAGTTGGTTGCGTTTTCAGCGGTGTTCTTTCTAGCGTTACTGTAAATGCAGCAGTTGGTGATCTTCCAACTTGTGAGCTTACTTTCGATGGTATTCCTTCTGGCGGTTCACTTGGACAAGATTTAGACGCAGAGCTTCCTGATAGAATTAACGCTGTTCAAGCTGCTACTTATCACGTTTTAACTCCTGATCGAGTCAGTGGTGTTCTCGCTGGAGTAGGAGACGAAATTGACGGCGGAGATCCTGATAGTAATAGCGTCGGAAACTTTGGTGCCTCTGTTCAAACAGCTAGTTTCTCTTGGGAAATTCCAGTAGAACGAGTTCTTTCTCTCGGAGCTGGTGTTTCTGATGCTTCCGTATTCACAACTCTTCCCGGAACTTCTTCTCTTACTGCTGAAGGTTTAGATATGCCTAGCGGTATCACAGGTTTGATTGTCGGTGGATACAAATTTGGTATTGGAACTGTTGCTCGCCAAGTTTCTCGCGAACACAGCTTGGCTGTCGGTGAAGTCGGTGCAACATACAATGTAACAATGGAATCCACTGCTGATTCTTGCACTGTTATAAATTCCTAATCAAATAAAACAATAATCTTTTTTCTCCCCCAAAGGAAACTTTGGGGGTTTTTTATTTTCTACATATAATATAAATACGGTGTTGGATTCAAAAATAGTAGATAATATTTCAACGGAGCAGTTTAAAGCTTTTCTTTTAGAGCAGATAAAAAGATTTGTCAAGAAAGGTTATAAGCAGCATTTGAAATCTTTGGAAGACTTGCATCAAATTCAATTAAAAATAATTTTTGAGAATAAAGACAAATATTCGCCAAGTGATTTGGCGCAATTAGTTTTGTTAGATGAAAAGACATTTAACAATAAGCGAAAAGAAATATTGGATATTGGAAATAATACAAGTCGCGAAATTGAAAATTTATTTGATAATTTAGTGATTAATATAGATAATAAGGAAGGTTTATGAATCAAGATAAATGGATCTATAGTTTTACTTTAAACAAGGAAGTTTCTGTCCAGAAGTCAGAGAAATCTAAGAATGACGCTGGAGAGGAAATCACAATCACTAAAAACGTAAAAGAGAAAAAGCCTTTTTCTTTTAAGATTAAAAAGCCAAATCGAAGAACTGTAGAAGAAGGAGACATCTTCTACGCGGCTAAAGTCGGAGAATATTTAAAGGCCGGTTTGTTGAGCAGAACTCTAATAGCCAAAAGATTTGAAAATGATGGCGGCGATTTAGGCGAGATCACAAAAGAAGAATATTCAAAAGCTTTAAATGATTATTATTCATGTCAATTGGATCTCAACAAAATTACAGCCAAGCCAGAAGCCGAATTGACAGATGAAGATAAAACTAAGATGGAGGAGTTGAAAGAAAGAATTTCTGAATTACGAAGTGATCTTACTGATTTTGATATGCAAAGAAATGCTATTTATGATCAAAGCGCAGAATCAAAAGCTTTAAATCGCCAAATTTTTTGGTATATTTTGAATTTAACATACTGGAATGAAGGAAAAGAAGACGGAGAGTTTAAATCTTATTTTAATGGAAAAACTTTTGAAGAGAAGAGCGATTCTTATGATGTAATTGAAAATGAAGATGGCGATTCAGAATTTTTCGCTTCTTTAACTGGTAAATTGGCTTTTGCAATTAGTTATTGGTTTAATTCTGGTAATAAGGCTACTGAAAAAGATATATTGGACGCGGAGAATCGAGTATTAAGTAATGAATGAATTTATCGTTGATTTACAAAATATTGATTCTTTAGATAAAGCTTTCTTATTATTTCGACACGTCCTTTTAGGATCTTCTTTTGATTATCAAAATAATTTTTATGTAAAACATAATTCATTGATTGAATCTACTTATATCACTGAAAATAATAAGTTTATTCAATCTTCTTGCAAAAATAAAGGTCTTATACATGAAAAAGAAAAATTAAAAATTCTTGAAAAGAATGGTTCTTGGACAAAAGAACAAGAAGAAGAATATCAAAATCATTTAAAAAAGATTCAAGATCTTCGAATATCTAAGAAGAAATTAGTTATACCCGCGCAAATCAAACAAGCGCAGCAGATATTAGAGCAGGAAATTAAAAATTTCTCTGCTTTTTTTATTGAGAGGGATGGTATTTTGGGCCTCACTGTCGAGGGTTTTGTTGATTCACAAAACTATCAATTTTATGTAAAGAATTTCTTTTTTAAAGACGAAGCTCTAACTCAAAAATTATTCTCAGAAGAAGAGTATGAAGATATGACATCTTCCGAAATGAAAACTTTTTATGATTATTATTTTGAGTTTCAAGAGTTATTTAATGAGCGAAATTTAAAGAAAATAACTTGTTGTCCAATGGTATTAAATACTTTGTTTTTATCAGAAAGTCCAACAGATTTTTTTGGCAAACCTATTTCTCAGTTAACTTTAAATCAAATATCTTTATATTCTAATTATTCTTACTATAAGAATATAAATAGTTCTCCTGATTTTCGATCTCCGCCGCAAGAATTATATGATAATTTAGACAAATTAGTGGATTATTACGACCAGCAATACAGTAGAATCAGTGCAAAAAATGCAAGTCGGAAAAGATAATTTCATTATTTTTAGTGTAATATTATTCAAGGTCTATGGCACAAGCAAGAATTACAATAACAGGAGATACAAGTCCTCTTGAAAGACAAATTCAAGAAGCTTTATCTAAGAACTTCAAGCTTACTGGTTTAGATGCTAAAGGTTTTATACAGCCTTTAGGAACAATAAAAGGCCGGTTAGGAGAATTTGAAAAATCTCTAGAAGCTTCCAATGCTCGTGTAGTTGCATTCGGTGCTTCCGCTGGATCTATTTATTTACTAACAGACGCATTTAAAGGATTAGTTAGTAGCACTATTCAAGTTGAAAAAACTCTTGCTGATATTAATACAGTTCTTGATGCAAGTTCAAGTAATATTAAAAGTTTTGGTAATGAACTTTTTAATGTAGCTAATCAAACTTCTCAATCTTTTGAAACTGCTGCTGGAGCTGCTCTTGAATTCTCTCGTCAAGGTTTAGGTCTAGAAGAAACAATTAAAAGAACGTCGGACGCATTAACTCTTGCAAAAATTTCAGGATTGTCTGCCGCTGATTCAGTCGAAGCTTTAACAGCCGCAATTAATTCTTTCAGTGATTCAGGACTAACTGCCGCTCAAATTGTAAATAAATTAGCTGCGGTTGACGCTCGATACGCCGTTAGTTCTGCTGATCTTGCTGAAGCTATTAAACGAGTTGGTAGTTCTGCTTCTGAAGCGGGAGTTAGTATCGATCAATTAATCGCTTTGGTCACATCAGCGCAGCAAACTACTGCTAGAGGCGGCGCTGTTATTGGTAACTCATTTAAAACAATTTTTACCAGAATTCAAAGACCAAAAGTTCTTGAAAGTTTACAAGAAATTGGAATTGTAACTCAATCAGTTACTGGTGAAACTTTACCTCTAATTCAAATACTAGGTCAATTAGCTGGTACATATGATAATTTAAGCTCCGCGCAGAAAAGTCAAGTTGCAGAACTTGTTGGTGGTGTTTATCAGATCAACATTTTAAAAGCTGTATTAGGAGATTTATCAAAAGAATATTCTACTTATTCTGGAGCTTTATCAGCTTCTTCTTCCGCTACAAACGAAGCTGAAAGAAGAGTAGCTTCATTGGCTCAAACTTTGGATAGTCAAGTTAATAGAGTAGTTAATAATTTAAAACGTGCGGGATCTGTCGTCGGAGATCTTACAATAGCTCCTGCATTAGAAAAAGTTCTTTCTGGAGCAAATGCTGTTTTAGAAACTTTCGCTCTTGGTAAAGAGCCTCAATCTTTTGGCGAAAAAGCAGCTGCTGGATTTTTGAAAGGTTTAGGATCATTTCTTGCTGGTCCGGGATTATTAATTGGTGCAGTTGGCGCTTTTCAAATCTTTAAACGTTTAGCTGTTTTCGTTAATGATGCAGGAAAAACTATTTTAGGTTTAGGACAAGCCGCTGAAAGACAGGCTCAAATCCAAGCTCAAATTCTTCAGCTTTTACAGAAAAATCCAGCTCTTTATCAACAAATTGCTAGTGGTGCTGTTTCAGTTGAATCTGCCGCTGCTGGATATTTAAAAATTGTACAAGCTACTAATGCAGAATTAGAAAGACAAAAGGGTTTAAGCCAACAAATTGCAAATGCGGCTTCAAAAGGAACACTCATAATTCCTTCTGCTGTTCCAGCTAGTGGAACTGCTACTCCTAAAAGCGCGCCTCCATCAGGAGGTAAAAAAAGAAAAAATGCAGCTATGGGATTTGTTCCAAATTTCGTCAGTTCAAATATGAACACGATGGCGGAAATTTCAGGAGCAGCTTCTCATAATGGAGGATATTCTGTTAAACCTAATGAAGTAAGACACAATACTCCTATTTATGATGGTAACGGCGGTCCTCCGATGTTTGCTACAACTAATCGAAAAGAAAAAATTATTAATTTTAGAAATGCTTCTGGACATAAAGCTACTATTGTTCGACCTCCAAATGGATTCGGTTCTGGAACAGAAATAGCAGATGAAACTGGCATGGCTGCTTTAGGGTTTGTTCCTAATTTTGCTAAAGATCCTGTTACTTATTCTTGGTCAAATTCTTATAAGCTTAACAGAGCAAAAAATCAATATTCAGTTAATTTAAGAAACTTTAACACTAGAAATTTAAGTGGCGCTCAAACTTTAGATTTGACTGAAAATGTTGTTGATACTGGATTCGACAATTCAGCAAAAAATGTTTTTGGACAAGTAAAGAAGAATAAAATTTTCGACACTATTTCTGGCAAAATAGATGTTATTAAGTTTTTGGATAAAGCTGTTGTAAATAGTGCCGCCGATGAAGCTTGGAATGGCGTTTTAAGTAAAAAATCAGGAACTGTTTCTTCTTCTAAATTGCTACAATTAGGTTTAAAACCTTCAGGATTAAAAAGAATTTTTTCTCGCGTTTCTTCTAAAACAGGATTGAGTTTGGATGACTTTAGAAATAAATATGCTCAATCTCAAGGAAGACAGCCTCTTTTTAACAAAACTTATAATTCTGTTAAATCTAAAGAACCTTTAAAAACTGCTTCTCAATTTACAAGCTCTTTACAAGGAGATAAGAATAATTTTTATGGATCTTTTTACGAAGAACTTATCGCTAATTTAACAGCTGGTTTTTATCAATTGGCTTCTGGCGAATTTAATCCTGCTGATTTAATTCCAGCTTCTTTAGGCGCTGCATACACAGGTATTGAAGCTAAAAATACGGGTATTAAATTCAATCAAGTCCTTAAAAAAGCAATTCGTTCTTCTGGTAAAAAAAGTGCGAATGATCAAGTAGAAAATTTAAATTTCGGAAATTTTGCTGTTTATCAACCAACGGGCGTTGGCGTTGCATCTTCTCCGAAAGGATTTTCTCAAGGATTTATTCCTAATTTTGCCGCAGGCGATGGTTCGATGAAGTTAACTGAATATGCTAGTTCAAAAGGTAAATTAGTTGGTTCCTTAAGTGCGGCGGGATTAAATAGTGCTTTTGATAAAGGAGTTTCCGCGCAAGATATAAATACATATTTTCCAAAATGGCAATATAAAAAAGCTACTTCAAACGAAGCTAAAAGAAGAAAAGACGCTTCTGATGTTCAAAAACGAAATGTAGAAGCTATTTTCGGTTATAATGGAAATCTTATAAGACAGGTCGTTGTTCCTTGGGATAAAACAATTGATGATTTTGGCGGCGATCCTTCAAAATTTGGTGACGCTTATGAAGCTTTTGCCACATCTCATCTAAGACGAAAATATGGTACTAGATATAAAACTGCGACGGAACTTGGTTTACCCGGAACTCGTAATAAATCTGGCGATCTTTTAAGCAGAAATTTTGCAAGAGTTGAAGGCGCTATTCTTGATAAAAATGAAAAAGAAGTAGCAATGTGGGTAGAAATGAAAGCGATGAGTAAGCCGGGAGAATTGTCTTATCGCAGAAAAGATATAGGAAATAAAATTCAAAGCGCAGCAGAAGCCGCTAAAAAGAAAGGAATACCTGTAAAGCGAAATGCTAGAGCTGCTGTTATACAAAATCGTCGTGCTGAAGGTTTCGTTCCTAATTTTGGAAAATTAAATCGCAAATTATTGCGTGATATGATCAAAATGAATTTGCTTGAATCGTCTACTGACACAAGACAAGCAATGTCTTATAATTATAAACCGGGTCAGGGGATGATGATGAGTCAATATAATAAAATTTATAATGAATCTATAAAAAATCCAAAACCGGGATCTCGTATTGATATTCATAGAGGTGTTAAAGGTTCGGGCATCAGATGGAATGAATTTAAGAAAAAAGCATCTCCTAGTAATCCAATGTATAACGAGATGCGCGATATGATTTTTGCTCATAGAGAGTTTCCAGAAATGAAACAAGGTTTTGAAACAAATTTTCGAGCAAATAAAGATTTAGCTGAAATGTTTAGTAGTCATCAAGCTGGAGTTGGTGTTTTTGATCCATTTGTTTCTACAACTTTAGATTACAGTATTGCAAAACAAAATTTTGCAGGTAATTTATTTCGTGATGTTTATGACAGTAGACTTGTAGCTACTAAATCTTTTAAATTATCGAGAATATTCAATAAGAAATCATATGACGCATTAATTAAAAAATATGGAGAAGATCAAGTTAAAGAAACTATATTGCAATTATCTAAATTAAGAAAAGGCAAAGGCGTAGCTTTTGATGTTAACAGTTTTCTACGTCCTCAATATGATAGAAATGAAATGGCATCAGGCTATGATTTTGAAAAAGAAATTGCATTATTAAATAAAGGATTTGTGCCTAATTTTGGAAAAATTGATCCTAATTTATTACGCGATATTATAAAATTAAATAATCAAAATGTTGATCCAAATCTTCTAGAACAAAATCAAAAGACAAAATTTAAAAATTTTAGACGTTATGGTAATGTTAACGTTTTTAGAGGTGTCGAAGGAATGAGTGATCGTTGGAGAAAATTAGCAGAAGAGTATGGTTTAGATCATATATTTGATAATACTAAAAGAGGAATAAATGCTGTTAAATCTGTTTTACCTTTAGACAAAGTTCGCAAAATGGTGTTTTCGCCTCGCAAAGCAAAAATTGGCAGCGCATTTGGAGTTGGCAAAACATTAAAAACTCAAAAAGAAGTTTCAGATTTAAATAATTTGCAAAAGAAAAATTTTTCAGATGCTAGCGGTCATGTTGGGATTGGTGGAAGTAAAATAAAAAATATTTTAAGAAATTATCAAGAATTTTTTAATCAAACTAATCCTGCTTCTAAAAAATATGTTCCTTTTGTATCTACTTCTTATAGTCCTGACGTTCCTCGTTGGTTTGGCAAATTAGTTTCTGATAAACAAATTTCAGTATCTAGAATTTTTAACAAACAAACTTTAGATGTATTAACTGAAAAATATGGAGAGCAAAAAGTTAGAGATGCAATTTTAGCTTTATCAAAATGGGGCGGCGGTAGAGGAATTGGATTTGATATGAATTCAATTCTTAATAATAAACCTTTCTCTAAAGAAAAAGAAATTGCTTTATTGAATTCCGGTTTTGTTCCTAATTTTGCAAAGATTCAAACTCCAATTTACAGAACAACTAAGAAAGCATCAACAGAACCTTTTACAACTGGAGGTACAGCTTTTAGTGGAACAACTATTGCTGGATTTAAGAAAGTTTATCCTAAATCTAATACTGGAGAATATACAGAAGAAGAAAGTTTAGCGCAAGTTAATTTAAGATGGAATGATATAATAATGTCAATACTTGGAAATAACGCTTTCATTCCTAAAGATCCTAGTAAAACTTCTAACATTCAAGATGCAAAAAGATCAGCATTAAATTTATCTAGCTTTGGTGAGATACGTTCTACACGCAGCGCTTTAGTAAATCAAATGGGTGGTGAATTTCAAAGACGACCTGAATTTACTGTGGCTGGAGATTTTGAAGGTAAAGTCAGAACAATTTCTTATGATAAATTACATGCACTGAAAAGTATATGGTCAAATAGCAAAAATCCTGAAGTTCAAAGTGCTTGGAACGGATTCGAAAGATTGTTGAAAATCAATGCTTTACAATCATCAAAATATCCTTCTTATATAGAAATAAGCCTTGGTTTGGGAGATTATAATCCTAAATCAATTCAATCTGAATTAAGAAGAAGAAGTAAAATTTTTAAGGATTATTATAATGGTTTGATTTCTAGATCTGGAAACGTTGGCACAAGAGTAACTTTAGATCCGCAAAGCGCTGAAGCCAAAGCTCTGGGTGGTGGTAGACAAGATTATTTATCAATAGCTGATCCTAAAGCAGTCAAAAATCTTTCATCATATGTAGATTATAATAAATATCAAGAAAAATTAAAAATTGTCAATAAATTAATTAGCCAAAATGGATCACTTTTTTATGGTGACTATAAAAACGATCAATCAATATATGATGCTGTTTTTAGAGATGAAAATATAAGAAAAACATATAATAAAAATAAAAAAGGTTTTGATTTATCTAGAGGTTCATATCTTAGTTCAGGTTTCATTCCTAATTTTGCAATCAGAAAAGGAATTAAAAAATCTGATTTGAAATTCATAAAACATTTGGGCGGATCAACAGGCGCTGATTTAGTTCAAGATACAAAAAGTCAAAAATTATTTGTTCAGAAACGTGGTAATTCAATTGGTCATATCGCAAACGAAGCGCGAGCTAATAAATTATATTCATCTTTTGGTATTAAAGTTCCTGAGTCTAGCTTGATAAAAGAAGGAAAAGATGTATTTCAATTGACTGAATATATATCAGGAACACCTTTATCGAGTTCTTTAAATGAAAAAGTTAGAAAACAACTTGCGGATAGATTGCTTACCATTTCATTAATGGGTGATTGGGACGCTTTAGGATTGAAATTAGACAATGTTATTGTCGATCAAAGTGGAGTTCCTTATCAAATTGATTCGGGCGGAGCTTTAGCTTATAGAGCACAAGGTGAGTTAAAAGGAAATAGATTCGGCGCTGAAGTCGGCGAGTTGCAAACACTAAGAGATAGAAAACGTTTAGCTGGCAGTGTATTTGGTAATTTATCTGATGAAGAAGTCAGAAGCCAAATAAAAGCTTTGAATAAAAAAAGAGATGTAATTAATAAACATGGCGGCAAATATAGAAAAGTTTTGAATCAAAGAATGGATTATTTGAATACTTTTTCTGATGGTTTTGTGCCTAATTTTGCTTCTTATCAAGACATGGGTCAAATTGCTGAAACAATTGGCGCGTCTGAACATAAAGGTGGTTATAAAGCAGGAAAGGCGTATAAAACAACAATTCATCGTGGCGATGGTTCTTCTTTCAAGAGTTTCGTAAATTCTGCTGAAAGTGTCAAAACATTTACTAACGCTTCTGGTTATAAAGCTACTTTAGTCACACCTCCAAATGGCTTTGGACCCGGAACGCAATACGCTTCTAAAGGTTTTATTCCAAATTTTGCACGAAACCCAATTGATCCTAAAAAATTAAGTACAATCAAAGAATTTTTTGATAAAATATCATCAGAAATAAAATTAATAGAAGAAAAACTTAATGCAAAAAATTTAAATCGTGAAGAATATAAACAATATCAAAAAAAATATTATGATTTATTAGGACAACAATCTTTAGCTGATGATTTTTTAAAGCGCGCTTCTGGTTCTGGAGTTCCTTCTACTGTTACTAATCCTACTACCGTAAATACTCCAAATAATGAAGCAAAAAAAGGTTTTTTTAAAGAATGGATATATCCGGCACTTATTTACGGAGGAGGTGCCGACTTTGTACTAGAATTCGCATCAGAACAAGTGGATAGTATTTTTGGAGAATCAACTTCTGAAACACTGAAAAAAAACATATTGCCAACTATTGCTACGATTGCAGCAGCGCGTTTTACTTATAAAAATTTTGGTCAAATACCAAAGTTTCTTAAAAAATTACCAGACAATTTTAAAAAAGGGTTAGGTGTCGCTGGAGATGCAGTAACAAAATGGTATAAAAATAAAAAATTTGCATTTCCGAAAACGAAAGGAAAAGGAGCAGCAGGACTTACAGCTTCTGCTGTTGCTGCTACTGTTGGTTATCTTTTTAATAAAAGATCTATTGATTCTTTTATTTCTGGCTCGCCAATAACTTATACGCCAGAGGAAATAGAAGAAGCGGTTCGCAAACAACTTAAAAACATCGAAGATCCAACTCAGAGAACTCTTGCTGAATATCAAACAAGACGAAAAATGCTTCGGGGTGATCCAGGAAGCACAGAGAAATCAAAGCAATTGGCGAAAGAATTCGGTCGATTTTTGGGAGAAGGTGTAGACGTAGAAAAACTTAAAGAAAAATATACAAAGGATGGGAAGTTTGATTTAGGAGGATTTACTCAAGAATTGTATGATCTTCGTTTTTCAAAATCTAAAGCAAAAGGATTTGTTCCAAATTTTATAGCTGGAAAAATTTTTGGTGGTTTGTTTGGGCTTGATGCATTATCGCAAACAGCTAGCGGTAGCGTGGAGTTATTTAATGAAAATTATTTAAAAGGATCTTTATTAACGGGTTCCGGTTTAGCTACAGGAGCCGGTTCTTTAAATATGATGGGATTGAAGAGAGGATCAAAAGGATTTGGTATTGGAATGGGATTAGGCTCATTAGCTGAATCGACTGATTTATTTTCCGAAAAAGAATATGGTTTAGCGGCTGCAAGAGCAATTGAAGGTGGAGCTTATATTGGTTCAGCTTTTGAAAAATCCAAAGCAGGTTTGAAAGGCGCTTTTGGAGAAACTACTGCTAAAGGCTTAACAAAATATGGAGGAAAAGGATTTGGAGTAGCAGGAGGAGTAGGTTTAGGTGTTGAAATTGCTACTGCTAAAAATAACGCTCTTGCTGAAGATGTTTCTGATATAATTTTAGGCAAGAAAATTGATGGAGAAAGAAGTTACTTAGCTAGCGGTATAGATGTCGCATCTCTTGGATTAACTGCTGCTTCTGGCCCTGTTGGGCTTGGAGTTGCAACTGCAACAGTTGGTTATAGAACGGGAAATGTAATCGAAAATAAACTCAGAATAGGAGAAACAGCTGGTGAAATTTATGCTGGTGCTTCAGCGACAGTGCGAGCAAGATCTGCGGCTAAAGGCTTTTATACTAAAGGCATAACGAAAGAAGATGTTATTAGCGGAAGAAATACACTTTCTGAATATATTAATTATAAAAGAGAGCTTTTGGAACAAAAGAGCGAAGGTCTTGGATTAGGAAAAGATGCTTATAAAAAGAGCGAAACTCTTGATTTATTAAGATCTGAAATTGATGAGATCAAAAAAGCTAAACTTAATGAAAGTAAAATACTTAAAAATTTTAGGAATCCAAATAAGAACGTAATGTTGGCGAGTACAGATAATGCAATTGCTTTTGCTCAAGTTTCTAAGCCATTAGGTGCTTCTCAAAACTATCTTTCTTCAGCTAAAAAGAAAGTACAGGAGCAACCAGATTTATATAAAGAATACGAAGGACTTAGTATTGAACAAATTCTTGAAAGAGCTAAAGCAAAAGGAAAAGATCAATTTTTAAATTGGGAAAAAGAATTTGATATCGAACAAAAGAAACAAACTACTGAATTTTTTGAAGAAAGAAAAACAAAACAAAATTTAATTCAATCTATAATCGATAATGAAAATATAAATAATTTATTTACTTCTAAAGATAAATCTGAATATTTAATGTCTTTGGAAAAAACATATGGTGATTTTTCTAAACCTGATTTTGGAAATAATGAAGATTTATATAAATCTTTTAGAGCTTATAAAGAAGCTGCCAATCGTAATATCGGTATAATTAAATCGAACGAGAATTCTACAAATAAAAAATCTCAAAACCCAGATGGATTAACAGGACTTTTTCAATCACGTAATTCTTCTTTTAACCAAGGTCGTGATTATACTACTCCTTTACTTTTTCAATCACGTAATTCTTCTTTTAACCAAGGTCGTGATTATACTACTCCTTTACTTTTT
>Ga0194115_10004603_pt1 | contig 14718 bp, 15 predicted proteins | sample TA2MahsurfametaG_3_FD_148656 | JGI IMG/M metagenome (GOLD analysis project Ga0194115, IMG submission 148656) | Freshwater microbial communities from Lake Tanganyika, Tanzania - TA2015002 Mahale S4 surface | ecosystem: Environmental > Aquatic > Freshwater > Lake | place: Tanzania: Lake...
TGAATGAAGATTTAGATATTGCGAGTCCATGACAGCTACGTGCCCTCGTTGGCCGTAGAGGACGGAGTATCGCCCAGATCTGTCGTATTTGCACCCATACGGAGAATACTGTGAAAGGTTCAGGGTAAAGATCTGTTTTGCGGTTTGCTCGTCCAAATGATCTCTTTTGAGTTCCACTTGCGTCAATGCAGATGTTCTTTCCATAACAGATTCGGTTCCGATAAATCCTGATGTTTCCGTATGAAGTACAGTTTGAGCGTCAGCTGCCAAAACTGCTGCCTCGAATCTTTTCGTCTTCCATATCGCCAATCGTGCTTTGTTTGATTTGTCCTTGTCAAGTTTTCTCTTTTTCAGAGCTCGTTTCTGATGAGGATTCAGCTTCTCTGAGATTTCGTTATCCGCTCCCAGGCGCTCCAGGCGGTCCTTTTGGTTTTGTTCTGCATCATATTTCTGAATGAGAGCTTCTTCCTCTGTCGACCGAGGCTTCTTCTTTAGCTCTTGGTATCGTTTTCGGGCTTCTTTATCACTAGCTCCCCGCGAGACGCCCAAAGTCGCTGTCTCCACCACGTCGTCGCTGTTTACAACCATGTCAATGGAAGAACCAAAGAATAATGGGTACAACTTCAGAATGCCAGAATATGACTTTGAATTGCCGGGAGGGAACAGCAATGGCGAGAGAAGTTCATATTGGATGGCTTTTATAGCTCCTAGACTCCAATGCACGAAACCGCGCGGTGACGTCATGATGCAGAGCGTACAGTCGTTTGCAGTCTCGAAAACCAACGGGATTGACTATGACTGTGAACTCACTGTCAGATGCCTGCCAAAGGCACCCCCCGACCGTGTTGGAGGTTGGAGGTACAGTATGCCTATGGATCGGGGTTTGGAAGTCACATTCGCTGCCAACACAGCCAGTTACTATCTTTGTCATAGTCAGTCCCATCCCTCATCCCTGCAGACCATACGCCGGTATTCTACTACACGCAGCGTTCAGCGGTATCGCCAAGCACTAGGGCTAGTTGCTCGCTATTGCGGGAACTTTGGACGCTGCCTGTCCCACCAAAAACGATGGAACCAAACTTTGATGACGATGATGGTACCTTCACGCGACACGCAAGGCGACATGCTCGTGAGTTCTCCTATCAGCGGTTCGACAAGCGTCCCAGTATATCTTGGTGGCATCGTTGCATGTGGATCCTGGATTTCATGACGAGCGCAAGATTCGGCGTCATTGTGGCCTTATTGGTTATCCTTGGAATCCATTACAAGGAGAGAGTTTCCACCTTCGTTTCCAGCCTTACGGAGAACGGATTTCGGGAGACATTGCTAGACTCTTTTCTATCGTTATGCGATCTTGCGCGGACGTGCTATCACGTATTATGTGAGCTCACGCGAAGATTTCTGTCCCCATTCCACGAGGAAACAAATAGTGGTCCTTTGTTTCATACAAAATCAATATCACACGTCTCAAATGGAGGTCAACTACCGCCACTAGTGGTCGTTGCCGAAACAAACAATGCCGTGGATGAAGGGCAAGCTCAAAACTCTACACACGGCGTAGTGTATGGATCCAGCGGGGTGCCATCATCGGATATCTTCTTGCCGACGGACCAACTCGAAGATATTCAACCTGCCTTCATCAATGACGAAGATTATCCCAAGGGGTGGCTGACATACCACAGAATCCTAGGCGTAGTGTCCAAGGAGGAAGCAGATGCATTCAATCAACGCCATTCGTGATGACGATAGCCGATTGATGGAAAGAATAGTTCCGACTCGATGACCCCTTAAGGGGACCTTTCTGACCACAAGGCATGCGGGATCGGCTTCCCAGGAATCCTTTCGGGCATCTATTTGCCAAATTTGGATACCGCATCTGTGGTTGTTGAAGCAAGGAATCGGAAGAAAACTTACGAGAATCGTCATATCATGGAATCTGGTGCGTCCGTGGGAGACCCAAAATTCTTCCATGCCTTCCACCGTTTCACGAGGTACCCCGATGATGCAACCATTCTACGTCATTGCACCTCGTGTATAGGAAAGTTATGGGAAAGTAACTCTCAATTATACAATTTATTCTTTATCAACAGATGATATACTTCGCTGATACGCCGACGTCTAGCTCGTTCCGTCGAGACAAACAACTACAACCAATCAAACCATCAAAGTGACACAGATCCGTGTTTTTGATATTCAGGGAGCCAATTGATCTTGAACCATTCAATGGTTTCTGCCCACCCTTTGTCAAAGGCGATGAGTGGTTCATATCCAAGATCTCGCTTTGCGTTAGAAATGTCGAAGTACCGATGAATAATCAACATTTTGACCGTGAAGGGTTGAAGTTTGAACTGCTTCCCTGTCAAGACAGTCAAAAAGGAGCAAAAGTACGCAACTCCGTACAAAAGCCAGACGGGAAGGTGGACCTTGCTGAACAAATCGGTGAATCCCATGGCCACTACGGCCTCATTCAGAAACCTCCAAAAATATTGCGGCGTTTCATCCGTTACCACGTAGTACGTTGCCAGGGCTGGGCTACCCTTGTAGAGAGCATCTGCTCCACAAATGAGTCCGTGGCAGTAGTTGTCCACGTGACAAACGCTGATTATGTTCTCTCCTTTGCCGAAGATCCTCAACTTGCCGCTCCCTGCAGTTTCTAGCAGCTTCGGGAGGAAGAGAGAGTCGTAGGGGCCATAAACTTGGTGAGGAGCAACCGATACGGTCAATAGTTCATCGCAACAAGCCTTATGGACAGCCTTTTCTCCCTTGGCCTTCGTTTCGGCATACAAAGCCACAAATGTTTCGGGAATCGGCATTTGGTCTTCCCTAAGCCCTTCGACGTCTCCGCCTGTGAATCGTGTTGAAGGGCTACTGGAATAGACTAGTCTTGGGACCTTGCATCTCTTGCAACTCTCGATGACTCGTAGCGTGCCCTTGTAGTTGACTTCTTCATACTTTTCGGCAGAGTGGAAGGGACCGACGAGTGCAGCGATGTGGTAAACAACATCGATCTTCGGAACTTTGTTGAAAGCCTCTTCTACGGCAGAATCGCTGCGGAGGTCACCCTCCGACTGGGAAAGTACGATGATCGTGCCTCCAGTCTTCTTTTGTACGGCTTCAAATCGCCCTGCTAGAGAAGAATCTGGAGCGACGAGATCAAAGGCAATGACGGTTTTCGATCCACGTTCAAGGAGCATTTCAACCAGCCGTGAACCCACAAAGCCACTTGAACCTGTCACCAGGGCTACACTGCCCATTGGGCTTTCATATCCAGGGTTCTGTGGAGCGGGCATTTTCAGGAAAATGACGACACGGTGATACAAGAAAGTGAGTCCTTGCGTTCCTTGCTAGATAGCTATGTTTTCGCGTTTAGGTCACTCATCGCACGGTCGTCTACAGCGTGAAACGCAAGCTTTTCGAAGGCCTTCGAATAGCACGACTAATCCAACTTGCAGAACTCGGAAACCCTCCAGATACGGTATGTATGTATGCCATCACATGCGCAATATTCTTGATACGTACTGTGACAGTGTCTGTAACGCACACTGCTATGACATCTCAACTGTAAAACCAACAGCAGTACTGTGAAAAAGTTCACAATAGCATCCATTTTGCCAGCCTGCCACCGACTAGCTAGTCGACATATTCTTGTGCTACTGTACCCCATTAGGCGACATGACGACAGCATGTTCCCGTTTAGTTTGTCGAAAGCTTCACTATCCACTCGCTGACAGTATCGAAGACCGAAAGACGTTATTCAGGAACGCGCTGAGGGAACTATTCGAACCGCTTGGATGCACCGAAATATTCATCCCAGACAAGAATCGCAAACACTACGCCGTCGTTTCATTTCCAAACACCAATATTGCAAACGAAGCACTTTCCAGTGTTTCCGTACCTCATTCCTTGTTTGATGAGCTCAAGGAGATGGCCAACAATCACTCCCCAAGAGGAAAGTCAGAAAGACCCTCGCAAAAAGAAAAGCTGCACTATCAAACCGTCACTGGACTCAAAAATATCATGAACACTGGTGGTGTCGACTTCATAATACAGTGCACAAGGTCGCATGCGGATCGGATTGAAGAGGTCTGCACGTGCCTTGATGGCGACCGGTCGGTTCGTGTCTCAGGTATTCATCATATCAAGGACGTATCACTTCTCTTCTGCGAAGCACGTAGCGCACGATCGGTAATCGGCGATCTATATTCCAGATGGTACATTCAAGATAATATTCAGAGGATCTTCATGCTACGGGATACATGTGGAGAGCAACCGTATGCTGAGTCTAGTACACCACTGTATTTTAGCCAACTTCCTAATGGCAATGATATAGCAGAGCTTTTGGCGTTCGAGGCAAAGCGGGACAAATCCAAAGAGGAAAGGCACCTTATTCGGGTACAAGTTTATCCACCACGCATTCATTCTCAGGTACTAGAAGGCCTGGAATCTGTCATCCAATCGTCGGCGCTTGAGGGCTTTTGTTCCTGTACTCCGGATCGAACGGCTGCGACGCATGTCCTATGCGTTTTGGAACTTGTAGCGCAGTCTGAAACAAACGCAAGCAATGGATTCTGCGTCATGGCCTATGTGCCGCAATGCTCTCCAAGGACCGGCAAGGCTTCACCCCCTACGGTTGGGCGTGCCACATGTCGGGCCTATTGGAAGCTGGCCGAAGCCGTCGACCGATACACGAGTGTGTTGCCTTCGTCGTCTCATGGCCATGGTGTTGACGTTGGAGCATCGCCAGGCGGGTGGACGCAGTATTTGATACAGTCTCAAAATCTATCACGAGTCTACAGCATTGATCCAGGAGATCTCGATCCTTTCGTCCTGTCATTGCAGTCCACTATGGTATCCGGAACCGGCAAACGGAAACTTGTTCCTGCAGTCCGACATATCCGATCGACCTATTCAATCGCCATTTCTCAGATCGCTCAGGAACGACGTGGTGCAGACCGCAGTTCCACGAACATGGTCGACGATCCCGTTCAATGGTACGTATCGGACATGTGTGTCAAGACTTTAGGGGAACAGATTGATGCCCTATTGCTAGCGGCGCGACTAGCGTTGGTTGGGTCGAAGACGTTTCTGGTCGTTACGTTGAAATGTACTCGAGGGTATTCCAAGGCTAGCTTTGATGCGCAGGTGGCGCAGCAAGTTGATCGTATTCGTCCTCATGTGACGAATCTCCAGGTCTTTCACTTATTTTCGAATCGTCCCAGCGAGCGAACAATCGTCGGATATTGGATTTGATTTGTGAAACCGAGCATTACGTTGGTTTGGCTAGGCGGAAGGTAGCTATTGAGCACTTGCTTGGTGTGAATGAAGAAGTCTCCACCGTTCATTTTGACTATGAGGAATCTGAATCCTAGAGACATGCTGGTCCTGGCCTTCGGACTTTCACAGTAGATTGAAGATGTTTTTCATTACTTTACTGACAGATGAGCCAGACCTTCGACGAACCTACGACTTTCGGGGCGAACCGAAAGTAGCCCCGCGGAACGAATATTATCTGCAAGCAACAGCTTAAAACTCGGCGTTACCAGGAAATCTCGGATAGGCAATCGCTTCCCGAATATTCTCAATTCCACACACATAGGTCACCAATCGCTCAAAACCGAGCCCATAACCGGAGTGAGGAACTGAACCGTACCTGCGCAAATCCAGATACCACCAGTAATCTTCAGGATTTAAATCTGAGTCTTTCATCTTGTCAAGAAGGACATCAAGGCGCTCCTCGCGTTGACTGCCACCCACCAGTTCTCCTACACCAGGTACCAGTAGATCCATAGCGTTGACCGTCTCACCGTCGTCGTCGTCATTATCACGCATATAGAAGGCCTTGATCTTCTTGGGATAGTTGTAGACAAAAACTGCGCTCTGAAATTTCGTCTCGGCCAGCCATCGTTCGTGCTCTGTAGCCAGATCAGTTCCGAATTCAACCTCAGGAAATTGCCACTTCGACGGATTTTTAGAAATCTCCTCTTGGAGAAAGTGGATTGCGTCACGATATGAAACACGAACGAAAGGTTGCTTAACTAGATTTTCAAGTCGTGAAAACAGAGCCTTGTCGTAGAACTTGGAAAAGAAAGTTAAGTCCTCCTTGCATTCATTCAGAACGTGCTCCACGACATATTTTAGCATACTTTCCGCGTTGGTCATCGCGGCGTCCAAATCAGCAAACGCCATTTCAGGTTCGACCATGTGAAACTCAGCAAGATGCCGAGTCGTTTGCGAATTCTCCGCCCGGAACGTAGGTCCGAAGGTGTAAATGTCTCCAAGGGCAGAAGCAAACGTTTCCCCCCCAAGCTGACCGCTCACCGTCAAATACGCTGGCTTCCCGAAAAAATCACGGCTATAGTCCACTTTATCCAAAAGAGCACCATCATCACCTTTGGCCAACGGCAACGATGATACCGCATCTAGATCGAGGGTGGTCACACGAAACAGCTCACCAGCTCCCTCACAATCACTGGCGGTAATCAAAGGCGTCTGGACGTAAACAAATCCAGACTTCTGAAAAAAAGAGTGGATAGCACCAGCCAAGTGTGATCTGACTCGAGCTACGGCCGCCATCGTATTGGTTCTTGGGCGAAGGTGCGCAATCGTTCTCAGAAATTCAATGGAGTGGCGTTTTTTGGCAAGAGGATAGGTGTCTCCAGGGCAACTTCCGACAACTTTCAACTTGGTCGCTGCGACCTCGACAGCTTGCTTTCCGCCTTGAGACATCACAAGAGGACCCTCAACAACAACTGAACACCCAGTCGACAGCTTGTCGAGCTCTTCACAACGAAAAAAAAAGAATCATGAGCTGCCAATTCACCCTTCACTGACAGTGAACTAGGATTGTGCTGGAAGAACAAACCTTGTTTGGTTTCGTCATCGACAGCTTCAAAGGAGGCTACTACCTGAATTCCTGCCAAATTAGAACCGTCATTGACCTCAACAAAAGCTAGCGTTTTCTGTTTTCGTACAGTTCTGACCCATCCCTTGACTACGACTGGCCCTTCACTCGGCTCCTTTGCATCGACCGTCTTCACGCGAGGAATGATACCAGTCGAAGATGAAGACGCAGTAGTACTCGCAAGCTGTACAAGATGACTGCGCTGGATACGATGCAACGGACTGGAAAAAGTAAATGCCGAAGTCGTTCCAGCCGTAGAACAAATTACACGCCACATCGAAGTGGCGAAACAATACAGCAAACTCTTAGAACACCTCATATGACGGACAACTCCTCGAAAAAGATTTGGTCAGGGCTCCCTTGCGCTGCTTGGACAGATGAAGTATCCCTTGGTGTCCGTTCCCTAGTCCTGACTCGTATCATGCGCATCGCCTGGAGCGATGCAAGAACAACAGCTTTTGCTCAAGAAGAGCATTTCACGTTTCGTCGGACCATCAACAACCACAAACGTCATCGGGGTTGTTTACTAAGCGTTCCGGAATCTCGTTTGTGATGGGAATCGAGTCACATGACTCAGCCGGTTAGACCCTTACACGTCCAGAAGACAATTCTAACGATAATGTGTAGGGGTGCCATGGGGGGTAGTCAGGTTCTTCGTTACCAACGAAGAAACCGCGCGACGAATCATGCGGCTGTGGCCCTTGAAATCTACACCACTCGATCTTCTCGAGTTTTCACAAAACCAAAAAATCTTCTCTCAACCATACGTAGTATAAATTGTCAGGCTTGTTCGAGAATGACAGGAACCAACGGAAATGGAAATGGAAGTGCCCGCGTCGGAACGAGCACCGTCAAGCAGGGACTTGCTCAGATGCTGAAGGGTGGAGTTATTGTAAGTGGAATGATAGGGATATGGCCGTGATGTCTGAAACTTGACCCCTGTCACTTCCTTCAGGACTAACGTATTTCTACTGATGAAGATGGACGTTATGAATGTAGAACAAGCGATGATCGCTGAAGCGGCTGGTGCCGTAGCGGTTATGGCGCTGGAACGCATTCCGGCTGATATCCGTAGAGATGGTGGCGTCGCGCGGATGTCAGACCCGGCCCTAATCAAGGAAATCAAGAATGCTGTTACCATTCCAGTTATGGCTAAAGCTAGAATTGGTCACTTCGTCGAGGCTCAGATTCTCGAAGCATGCGAGATTGACTACATCGACGAAAGTGAGGTTCTGACAATGGCCGACGATGTCCATCACATCGACAAGAATCAGTTCAGTGTTCCGTTTGTTTGTGGATGCAGAAACCTCGGAGAAGCTCTTCGTCGCATCGCTGAAGGAGCCTCTATGCTCAGGACCAAGGGTGAAGCCGGAACTGGAAATGTTGTGGAAGCCGTGCGACACATTCGGCAAGTCCAGGGTGATATCCGGCGTCTTCAGTCTATGAGCAAGGACGAGCTGTACGTAGCAGCGAAGGAATTGCGTGCTCCCTACGAACTTGTCAAGCAGGTCGCAGAAACGGGAAAGCTTCCAGTCGTCAACTTTGCTGCTGGGGGAGTCGCAACACCTGCCGATGCTGCTCTAATGATGCAGCTAGGATCGGATGGAGTGTTCGTCGGATCAGGTATTTTCAAATCACAAAACCCAGAAGCAAGAGCCCGTGCCATTGTCCAGGCCACCACTCATTACAAGGATCCTAAGGTTCTGATGGAAGTATCTACTGGATTGGGGCCAGCGATGGTGGGAATCTCTGACATCAAGGGCGATCCTGTGAATTTCCGTGACCGAGAAGGCGGCGAATACACATATGATGGACACGTGCCTCCCAAAAGATCTCTTCATGGACCAAGCGAAACTCAGATGTACGGATCCTCGTGGGCGAACTAGAAGCGAAGATATTTATGTTCACTTTGGTTTATGGTAGCGGTCGTTGTGTGGATATGTGATTCTCACGAGGTGCGGATTGAATGGCGTTTTCGCATCCATGGCTCTTATTCTGAAGTGTAAAATAGAAAGAATGCTCCTATAGTTCATTTCTTTGAAGACTTCGAAAGGTAATCCATACAAAGAAATGCGCTCAGACCACCTCAATTTAATTTCTATGTGGATTGATCGATCACGATCCTCGTAGCTATTCAGACGAATTGGGTGGCTAGGTGGCGAAACGGACAGAAAGCGGTCATCAGAATTCTTGTGGTGATCTCCCGTCGTTGCCCAACCCGAGCGACGAGGATATCACAGTCGAAGGATCTTTTGACACAAATTTCAGCATGCATTCGCGCAGTTTACAGTTACAGTTACGAAACTGGCAATGAGTGTCTGTACTGCGTCGGATGCCGAATCACTGGCTTGACAGGTACTGTACCTGTGAAAAATGTCCTTCCGTAGTCTTTTTGAGTTTCGTCGATGAAATGCTCGGTAATGTATTTCGCAACGAAAAACACAACTATTTTCATTGACAGTGAACTTAAAGTCATTTTCGTGTCCTTCCGTCTGTACATCATATCTCAGAAGTTTGGAGTCTTTGTCGAGGTTCCTAGATATTGCACTTGCTCCCAATCGTAACGGTCGCTTTCGATACTGTACATCTAGATCGAGAAAATGGATCTCCAAGTACCCCTGATTCCGATTTTTGGATCCTTTGCTGCCGTTGGGCTCACTTGGATTTTCCAGCCACTTTTCTCCGCAGTTTTTGCCAGTGATCTTCAATGGGAATACAAGACCATCGGTGAGAAGCACTCAAACTGCAGCACGCCGCTAGTGTCGATCGTGATACCAGCTTTCGACGAAGAAGAAAGACTACCAAAGATGCTACGCGAATCGCACGAGTTCCTGAGGACGGAAAGGGGTCAAGCACTCATAGTTCAGCTCAAAAACTGTTCCAAAAGTATTTACCCAGAGATAGACACAACAACGAGGTGCATCGAATGGGTAATCGTAAATGATGGATCCAGAGACGAAACAGTCAGAGTTGCCGAGACTACTGTGCTTGAAATGCAGTCTCCTGACTCGTGGGGTATCGTGACGCTGTCGACAAACAGTGGGAAAGGTGCTGCGGTGAAAACTGGAATGCTTCAGGCGAACGGTGTTTTCAGAGTAATGGCTGATGCGGATGGGGCTACTTCGTTCGGTCCTGGCTTGGAAAACCTGGTGCATGAATTGGAAAGACAAATTCTTGGTGTGAAGGACCACCGCGGAGCGAGAATGCTTGCGGTTTTCGGAAGCCGGGCTAATCTTCAAAACGATGCATCCATCAAAAGATCATTAGTCAGAACGATGCTCATGCACGCGTTCCATTTCTTTGTCGGAATCCTGGTCTCATCGAGGATAAAGGACACTCAGTGCGGCTTCAAACTTTTCACTAAAACCACAGCTTCCCTCATCTTTTCGACACTACACTTGCATCGTTGGGCCTTTGACACTGAAGTCGTCTTGATCTCTGAGGAGGCTTCAATCACGTTGCTAGAAGTAGATGTCCCGTGGCGTGAAATTGATGGATCCAAGTTGAATACATCGAGGTTTGCCCTCGCAGTCAACAGTATGTGCATGCTTCGCGACATGATTTGTGTTCGGCTCTGCTACCTAACTGGTGTGTGGAAGATTGCTACGAAGACCGATTCATGACAGAGTATTATCGTCGCTTTCTAGCGAGTGTACTGGTGTCTACGCTGAATTACGCACGTTCGTGTTCCGTAGAGTATAGTTCGTCGGCAAAAAGACACCAGGGATGAGTACGCAAATATGCGATTATGGAGAGTCCTTGAAGCTCCGTAGCGGGCTTGTACTTTCTGATCGTAACGCAAACCCTCCCATATAGTCCGGGATCTATCCACTGCCTAAACGCCCTGTTGGAGCAACCCCCTTATCAAAAGTTGTTGCAGCTTGATTTGGGCCTGTTGACGTGATATTTTTTTCTCAGAAGAGATGAGGCTCCCTTCGAGCAGTTTCACTCTTCGTCCTGAGGCTTCGACTGCCGCTCCTGCAATCTCTTCACGTTCTTCCCTCTTGAGCAACTCTCGCTCCACCCGCTTTGTTAGACGTGATACATCGAGGTGATACCTTGCCGATCTCTCCCTTTCCATCTCAAGTTCGCGTTTTGTCTGTTCATGTTCTTTCGTGAATTCTGTTTGCAAATCCACTAATCTTTGGCTACATGACTCATCCGTTTCTACGCGTCTTCTTCGTTCGGCAGCGATGATTCGATTAGCCCCTTCAATTTCAATCCTCATTCTGTCCAACTGTGCGTTCAGCTCATCTACAGTTCCGGACAACATACCTATTTTGCTCATCAGTTGCGCGCACTTGTCGCCGTGCAAGTGTTGTTCTTCCCTTAAACGGCAGAGTTCAGTCTTCAGTTGTTCGGCTTCATGTTTGGTCGTCATATGTTCATCGCCTCGAATCGACATTTCTTCCAGATGCTGTTTGTTCATCACTGCTAGCTCTTCTCCATGAAGCCTCTCACGCCTATGAAGGTCCTTCACGATCCCTTGAAGAACATCTACTTTCGCTGCAAGAAGACTGGCAGGTGCAGCCACTTCGCCGACGTTACTGGCACGGATCACTGTCCCTATCCCTACGCTGCACCGAAAGTTACTGGTAGCTGGGGTCGAAGAATGAAGAGCGGATGACTTTGGGAGAAGGAAGCAAAGTAGAATTATTCTTCTCATGATTGATGACGACGAACATGTCTTTTCGATGTGAGTGTGATCACTTTGACGACATGCGTCTGAAATCCCACACCTTGACACTTCCTGGTCGTGACGGCCAGCAGACTAGATTCAGAGAAACTTTAGGGGGATTTTTGGTCTTGCGTAATACTCTCAAAAATTAAACGGGGGAACATTCGGGGGACCAATAAACGATTCGACGTACCAGCCGATACCAACCACGTGAAGAGATGCTTTGTAGCACTCTTGTCAACGTCGCCACTTTCTCATCGAGAAATCTAGCAATACCAACTCTATGACGACGATATCGTATGAGAGAATTCATGAAATAATCCCGAGCTCCAGATTCGTATGAGGGTCTCATGAGAGATCGTGCCACACTGTCATCGAGAAATCTAGCAATCCCAACCCTATGACGACGATATCGTAAGAGTAAACCCAAGCTCCAGATTTGTATGAGGGTCTCATGAGAGATCGAGGGAGTGTCCGCTACAGACATGGCGCTTCGAGGAGACGTCGGACAGTAACTGATGACGAGATACTTTCTTCCGAACTTGCGGTTCAAGGTAGACGATTGTAAATCTAGACCCATGATAACTTTGAGGTTAACGCTATGAGAGGTTGCTTTGGGGAAATGCGACCGAATGGGGAATAGAAACCGTCAACTGAAGCAGCAGATGCCCATATCAAATTGCCCCCGCCATCAAGATACTCATAACTTACAGTCAGTACATGTGCCATCTCGTTCGTCCGTCATCGAACGTACTATCCGCTCTCGTCTCTTCACTCGTCGTTTCAATCCTCAACAGCCTAATATCATTTCCAGTCATACCATTTTTGTGTTCGAGCATCGTGCGCCACGATCGTAAAAGCAAGTGCCCCATTATCCACGGCATTGGATTGTATGGCTCATAGTGGGTACGAAAACTATATTGACCAGCCTTACGTCAGAGAAATGGAATGTACGCCATTCATTTTCATCTACATTTCATAAAGAAATTGCTCCGATCCCCGATTAGCCATCAGTCATCAAGGATTGCCATGTTTCCGGTCAACAAAGAAATCCACCCGTCTGCCAAACAAAGCATATTTTCGAAGTCCCAACACAACTTTTCGTGACAGATGGCATTGTCCTCATGTCGACTTTGATATTCTCGTCAGGCATTGTGTTTATTGAGTGTTAGCTCGACACTTTCGATTTATCTCCCATCCAACACCAAAGTCCACGCTTCTTCCTAGCAACGCACCTTTCGAAGTTCATCAAGAACTCTTCGATAGTCTTGTCAGGTACGATGTTCATCGAGTGTGAGCTCGATCTTTTCGAAGCCTATCCACCAGCAATATCACGAGGAAGATGATGGATAATGGTTGAATTGAAGCCTTTCCGAAGTAATTCTAGTGGTCCCTATTGCTGAATGTTAAAGAAAGGCAATGAGCAATGAGCCTGGGCGTGCAGTGCAGTGCAGTGAATATTGATATGAAATGTAGCGAACAGTTTCCGAATTTCTGTGTTGATCGACTTTATATACTCCAGCAACGTCTTAAACTTGTACCATCGGAAGGAAAAATATCTTGATTGTGACACTGATGACCTTTTGGCGTGGAGTTTAGATGTTAATTGTCTATCACATCACAACCGAATCAAGACAATTTTTCACTTTGTCGGAGAATCGTCTATCAGAGTATCTCATATTTCATACTTATTCTATGGTAAATTCAGTCGGCGGCCGCGACGATTTTTCGATGAAGGCCTAGGAGAGTTCACTCGTTGAATGTCTATCAGAAGTTCTCGGCACGGTCCTTTTTCTGCGGGTCATTACGCTTAACACACCAAATGATACAAGCTACAGCCCAGTGGCGGCCAGTCCCATGGGGTGGTAGGAAACGACTTCCCACGCCGAGAAGTCCGCTCTACCACTCTTCTCGGCTGTTGTTCGCAGTCAGTACCAGTACGATTTAGAATGGTGACAGGAAACTACATCCTAATTCGTTCTACCTCTCTTCTCGGCCCTATGTCGTGGGACCACCGTGTGTCGTACGCAGTCACGAGCTCACAGAGGAGCTCGCTCTGCCACTCTTCTCGGCTTGTGATAGTGGGAAAAAGTCGTACGCATTCAGCCCCATGTTTCAGAACGAAGACGCGACCATCGTAAGTCGTTCGCAGTCAAGAGCCCTGGGAAGGAGCTCGCCCTACAACTTTTGTCGGCTTGTGATGATGGGAAAATGTCGTACGCAGTCGGTAGCCCCATGTTTCATAACGGTGATTGGACCCACCGCAGAATCAATTAAGTCAAGAGCCGTGCAGAGGAGCTCGCCCTACCACTCTTCTCGGCTTGTGATAGTGATAAAATGTCGTACGCAGTCACTAGCCCAATGTTTCAGAACGGCGACAGTACTTCGTTCTACCACTCTTCTCTGCTTCTTTTTCGTGCGACTACGTACGCAGTCGCTAGTACTTGGCTCGACCCCTCTTCTATATCTTGGTTGGAGAAAGTCGTACACTGGCACTACTCCTACGTTTCAGAACGGTGGAAGGACTTCGTTCGACCACTCACCTTGGTTATAGACTTTGTTCTAGCACTCTTTAGTACCCTATCCTACGAACAAGTCGTACGCAAGTCGGCAAGACTTAGCTCGACCACTCTTCTATAATCTTGATGGTGGGAGAAAGTCGTACACAGACACTGACACTGCTCCAATTTTTCAAAACGGTGCTAGGATTTCGTTCCACCACTCTTCTGGGCTATGATTTGTTCTAGCCTTCTATGCTACGAAGAACTCGTGCGCAGTCGGCAGGACTCCCAGCACAGACTCAGCTCCTACTTTTCAGAACGGTGGCACGATTTCGTTCCACCACTCTATCCTCCGAACAAGTCGTACGCAGTCGGCAGGACTCCGAGCACAGACACTGCTCCTTCTTTTCAGGGGTGTGTCCTACGAACAAGTCGTACGCAGTCGGCAGGACTCCCAGAACAGACATTGCTCCTCTTTTTCAGGGGTGTGTCCTACGAACAAGTCGTACGCAGTCGGCAGGACTCCCAGCACAGACACTGCTCCTTCTTCTCAGAACAGTGGCAGGATTTCGTTCCACCACTCTTCTCGGCTATAGACTTTGTTCTAGCACACTCTTCTACCCTATCCTTCGTTTTTC
>Ga0194115_10004605_pt1 | contig 14714 bp, 13 predicted proteins | sample TA2MahsurfametaG_3_FD_148656 | JGI IMG/M metagenome (GOLD analysis project Ga0194115, IMG submission 148656) | Freshwater microbial communities from Lake Tanganyika, Tanzania - TA2015002 Mahale S4 surface | ecosystem: Environmental > Aquatic > Freshwater > Lake | place: Tanzania: Lake...
TCAACAAATAACAGGTTTGCGTTTGTATCGCCTTCAACCCTGAAGTCAATATCATTTCCTGCATCATTAAACACCACCTCGCTAGTGCCAATTTTGAGGCGTTCAACACTGTTAGTGCTGATGGCTAATTGGTCTGCGCCGGGGGAGTAAATGCCGGTGTTTTTGTCCGTTGCAAACGCAATGGCTGGAGAACCTTGCGAGCCCACGTCCAACGCTCTTGTAATGCCACTAACCGTCACGCTTTTATTTGGAGTGGTGGCGTCATCAATATCTCGAATGACAAATTGATCACCAACGGCCAACGAATCGCCAATGGAAGAAAGCTGGGAAATTTTAGTCACAACTACAAAATACTGGCAATAATTATCATTCTAAGCCTCTTTATGCCAAGTCAATGCGATAAGGAATATTGTTGATGGCGATGGCCATATAAGAATTAGCCGTGATGCCTGATTGGATGATTACATTGCCGCTGCTAGTTAAATTATTCAAGCTCAAGCCGTTCGGCATTGTCACGCCAGAGGCTGTTTCAAGCCCTAATGACGACAATGGAGAAGAGCGTAAAAATAAATTGTCCGTTCCACCCGATAGCGTAACGCCGCTAACAATCACACCACTAGCGCCAATAGCCCCTCGGTTTGTCCAAGTGCCCGTAAGCGTGTCTCCAGTTTTATTTGCGTACAACGCGGGCACAATGGTTGCCAGCAATGCCGTAGAAGTATTTACTTGTTGTTGAAAATTAGTGCTGGAATTGGCAATGCGTTGTACGTCTACATTGGTAATTCCCGACGAAAGAAATAGCCCGCGAATGCGCTTGTAGTCATTGGTTTGCAAGCCAAGATTGATTCTTGCTCTTTCCTCGTTTTCTAGGTCGCTTAAATTGTTTTTGCGAACAAGTCCCCTGGTCATAACTAATCAGCCTCCAATTGAGAGCCGTTTTCTAGTAATAGCACATTGGTTCTTTCATCGTGCAACACCCGAGTATAGGAAAAAGCAGCAGCGTCCAAATCAAAAATAAAACCAAATCGCCAACGCATATATTCTTCTTGAGAATTTAACTCGGCGTCGCTTAGGACAGTATTGAAGAAAGCAATGGAATGAACGCTGCCCCTAAAAGCATTGGAGCGACTAACGCTATCGCTCACGCCAATAACAAAATTGCCCGCATTGTTATAAGTGTAGGTGCCAGGCGTGCGGAATGATTGTCTCGTTCCGTTAATTCTTAGTTCCAAGCCATAAGCAGTGCTAGCACGAACACTCATCACCAAAGTGCCATTTACTGGCATGCTTGTTGGAAAATTTGAAATAATTGATGCAGTAAATAGTCCCCATGCGCCATTGCCAGAACCACTGCGCCATGCGCTTGAAATATTTGCCAATGAACTAAGGATAGAATAGACAGCATCACCTCCTCCAGAAATATTGCTTAAGCTAAATGCAATAACCACGGTGGCTGCAGTGGGCATTGCGCCACCGATTGTGCCAAGATTTAAAAAGTCGTCGTTTCCGTCAAAATTAACACCAGGCTTACCTCCAACGTCTGAAGTGAGGAGCGTTGGACGATATGTAGCTTCCGTCTGTCCTGCATTCACCCGTAACAGCACGTCATCCCATCGCCTCACTCCAGCTCCGTCTAAAGTGATCGTACTAAACTCTGAGTCCAGCCAAATAACATTAGAGGCTAGGGCCGTGGGAGGGGCCAGGTACAATGGCGAATAGCGGACAGTGCTGCCACTGTCAATTAAGCGAAGATAATTGCGATATTTAACAAAATAATTAGACCAAGATTTTGTTTCTCCGCGAAAATTAAAGCCGCTAATGGTAAGCGATGGAATAGAAACTGGTCCAAGTAAATATTGCGCTCCGCTTCCATAGCCTCCAGAAACCACGGGAGAGAAATAGCTAGCTGTTGAAGCGGAAAGAATATCAAAAGTTGCGTTGTAATAAGCCCTGTCATTATTCAAAGTGGCGCCAGAAAGCGTGCCAATGCCTGAATCGCCATTTTTGCTAATCTTGCCCAGCATGGCCGTCAAGCCAGAGCTTGCACCTACTGTTAATCCGCTAATTTGCGGCTCAAGAAAAGTAGTAAGATTTTTACAATTGAAATAGTCTCCTTCAGTTACGCCAGCGGCACTTGTGCCAACCAGCATTCCCAAGTCTCTGCGATCAATACCTAGGTTATCCCAGCAAGCATTTTTATCAGCAACTTCAGCCAAGCTGCGCGAAGCACGAAAGCCAAACTGTTGAGTCATGATTGCCCCGCCTTCAAATAGTAAATGTAACCTTCGCTCTCCACGGGAATGGCGAGTTCAGGAGAAGCTACAGTGCCAGAACTAATTGAGTTTTGCACAGTCCATCCGCTTGAGACTACTAGACGGTCCAAAAATATTGGAACAGTGGCAATGCCGCTTGCGAATGGTGAAGTGGCTAGTGACTGTACATTGTTTCCATTGATCCTTAAACTTTGAAAAGAGAGATTACCATTGAGCGAATAAAAACCAGATGATGTGGGCGATGCCTTTAACAATGCATTATTTTGCAGCGTAATACCAGAGGCAATTTGAGCCGAAATGGTATTTAGCCTTATTTGCGCGTTACTTGTAAGGCCGCGCAAGAGCAGCAGGTCGCGAGCGCTAATCCTGCTCACGCCGTTGAGGGCAAGAATATCCGCTCCTTTAATGACTACGCCGCTAGTTGTAATATTATTAATCGTATAACTAATTCCATTGCCAACATTATCCCATGCAATCTCTGCGCTGCCAACGTCTGATAAATTTTTAGAGGCGACCAAACCAGCAAATGCCATTTACTGTTCCTCCCATGTGATACTTGCGCTTGCCTCTCCAGAAGCTGTACGAGCAGTGGCCACTACAAATAAAGCTCCCGTGCTTTCAATACTTCCAGGCTGGCCTGTTATAAACATTTTATCGGGGCCAAACAACGGACTGAGGTCAAAAGAGCGACTGTCACCGCTGCCAATAAAATATGTTGCCACACGCTGGCCGCCCCTAAGAGTGCGATAACCCTGCCTATCAGCCAACGCCGCACTAAGTGGATCCGCCAGGCTATTTTCAAACTTATTGGCCACATAGTTTGAGCCTCCAGCCGCCGTAGAACTTTGTGTGATGCCGCTAGCCAAAGGCCATGATGCTTGAGCTTGAGTGGTGCCACTGCCGGGAACGAGGCGCGTGGCCAATGGTTGTTGAGCAATCACAACATCGGACACGACGCTGCCAGGATGGCCCTCTACTACCACCCTCATGGGCCATGGCAAGCCGGATACAGTGATTGAACGACCACCCGCGCTAATTGTGCTTAGTCCGGACGATGGGAATGTAACGGTGAAGTCTGTTGCCTGATTACAAGCTTGCGGGAACTGAGTTTCGCCTATGACTTGGCCAACGCGATTAAAAGCCAAGCCAGGGTATGTAGAGGCCAGCCATAACACAACATCGGTGTCGGGACTGTACGCCACCCCAGAAGCTTGAGGCAATAGCCCCACTCTTGCATAGCCGCTTGTGAACTGCCTAAAAATAGTTCCCTGCGTTACGCCACTTTCAACAACTCCACTGCTCACTGCATAAGCATTCATTCGACCCAGCGTAATGCTAGTGATGCCGCCAGGAAGGCTTCTGTCAGTTGTAATCCTTGTAAGATCATCGGAAATGGCAGCCACATGAGTGGCAAGAATATTAGTTCCAACCACTTTAGTTTTGCGGCCAGTGCGATAATCAGCGCTTCCGTTAATTTCGGTGCGAATATCGGGGAAGAACTGTCCCGATGGAGTGGTGAGTGTGTTGGCGCTAGTGCGAATAACTGTAATACCAGAAGCTGTGGCTGCCGTAAGGGCAGTACCGTTGCCGTAAAAATAACTTTCACCTCCGCAAATGTCGTTTTCTTGGAAGATCAAATCAAAGCGTGCATTAGTATCTGCATACACGGAAAGATTTGTGGGAAATACTGCCTTTCTATTTACCACCCCATTGATGCTGCTCTTAACTTGCAAGCCAAGAATGGCGCGAGCAGTTGCGTCAATTGCTTTTGGCACGTCCAAGCCCGCAGCGCCGGTAGTGACAGTGCCTTTATCTCCGCCATCAATATAAACACTGCTGCCATAAAGATTGATAAAGGCAGGCGAAACAGCCCCAGCAGTGTTTTGCGCCTCAATAAAAAGCCTTAGGAAAGGACTGCGAAGACTGGGGTAGATAAATTGATTTTCGGCCAAAATATAATGCAGCGTCACCCAACGAGCTTCGTCATGATTAATGGGAACGTAAGCCAAAAACTTAGCCCCCACGGCTCCGTACCAACTAAATTCAATCTTGAACATTGTCACGCGAGACAAGTCCAGATTCCAACCAGTGCTGCCAACGTTTGGCTGAATTGGATCGCCATTCCAATCGTCTCTGGCAACTTTTACCGTGCCTAAGTCTGGAGAAGTGCGAACAATGTAAAGATCACCTCCTTCTTCTAGTTGAAAGAAATAACCATCGCCAACACTATTTCTACACCCCCATCGCACCACCTCTCCCGCATAGTCGCTACCAGTTGACATTCTCACGCCAAAAGTGAAACCACTCACTCGTCCTGGTTGATAACGAAAGGCACGTTTGCTCTCCCAAAAAGTACGCATGGTTCCATCGGTGCGCCCGCCAGGAAATCGCCCAGTGTTGTCGTCAACCAAATAGGTGAAGCTGATTGGGGGGGGGAATGCATACGCCTGAATAGCGCTTTCCGCAGAAATGTGCCGCCAGTAGTAGCCATAATCGTCAGCAAAGGTCCATTCGGGCGGATCTTGTGCATATTGATAACCAGCGCTACTTGGCCCAGCATAAAATTCCTTGCTGTTAATGCCATAAATATTCACGGCATCAAAAATACCCAACGCAGTTTCACTTCTCGGCACGCCGAGCAAGCTCACTTCTACTTCGCTCTGGTCTTGGTTAATAACATCCACTGAAATGTCATTGCCAAGTTCATTGGTCGGTGTAATTGACGTGAGCCCTTCGTCGCTGCTTAAAACCAGCGTGCCACGGCTATCGCCAGTAAGCACTTCTTGATCTTCCGGGTCTAGGAGAGAATCGCCTGTAAGAAAGTCAATCAGCTCGGCATCAATTAACTCATCGCCTGCTGGTTGCGCGTCGTCGGGCAGTTGGTAATACCCTGATATGGTCGTCATTCACTCCGCCTCACACTTGCTCTTCCCATGTTAGGGAAGCGCTCATGTTGGCACTTGCTCCAATGCCTTGGGCGTAGACGTATAGTACGTCGCCAGTTGCAGCGGTCAATGGATAGGAAAGATAGTCTTTGTTATAACCAAAGTATGGAGCCAGATCAAGGTCTACACCACCTTCTCCCACATAGAAAGTCGCGACCGTCGTGCCACCACTAACTGTATTAACTCCACTGGTAGTAGTGAAGTTGATAGGGCTTAGCGTACCAGCACTAACAAACGAAGGCGTACCAGATGCTGTAGTAGGGTTTTTGATAAGTTTGACAAGAGCACGTCCGCTACTACCAACGCCAAGCCGCGTGGGGTATACTTGCATGCGGTTGCGAATGGAATTGACATTTTCCTTCACTTGAATGCCAACAAGCATTGTGCCGCTAGTAGTAACACTACGATCTGCAGCGTTACTTTCGGAACGCGCAACAACAGTGCCTTTATCACCGCCATCAATGTAGTAAGAGGCGCCATATTTATAAACTGCACATTCGTTTGCACTGGTAGCTTTTTGAGCCAAGTACGAAATGGGCAATGTAGGGTTGGCCAGGCTTGGGCTAGTAAGCTGATTAGAAGCCCTTAAGTGATGAATTCTCACCCATCGCGCTTCTCCAGTGGTAGTAGCGTCGGGCACATAAGCGAGAAAATGTCCGCCAACTGCGCCGTACCAGCTATATTCAATTTTGAACATGGTCACTTTTGAGAAGTCCATGCTCCATACGCTGGTATCGCTAGTTACATCACCATTTGCATCAATGACAGTGGAGCCATTGGTATAAGATACTGTCGGAGCAGAAGCGGTGCCTCCAATGGACAGTGAAAATGAATTGCGACCAGGTGTTTTGTCTGCATAATATTGAGCCTTCGTTTCACCGTCAAGGCGATCATGACTGAAATATTTACGAGGCACGCGATATTCATAGGTGTAGCGATAGGACGCTTCCACTGCAATAAAAGAAGATGAAACAGCCGTTGTGCCGTCTGACGATGCAATGCCGCCAATATTTACGCCGCCCGACCCGCGCACACTGCGATCAAACAGGCCAGCATGAATGTAAGTAAGACCTGCGCGAACAATCACTAAATCAGTGCCAGCGGTGCCAACATCACCATCTGCAACATTAGGAGTGCGAATGCCTGGTTCATTGCTTTCAAACGCATTGGTACGCCGAACGCAGTAAAAATTAAATTCCTTGTCAGCAGAGCTAGTTTGGCTGCCGCCTTGCACTTCAAGGTAGTAGCCATCACGTTTATCAAAAGCTCCAAACTTTTTGATGTCAGTCAAATCGTTAGACACCGACATTCTCACGCCAAACGTAGCGGCACTCACCCGCCCCGGCTGATAGCGAAAGAATCGTTTGCTGCCAAGAATTTGATAGTTATTAGTGGTTGCAGCCCCCAGGCTAATTTTGGCTGCACTTTCATTGGCAATATGCGTGGTTGCACCACCGCCTTCGCTGGCCCATTCATTAGGATTGATGTCGTAAGTGGTAACATCAGCAAAGATGCCAAGGGCCACTTCAGCCCGAGGTACGCCCAGCAAGCTCAAGCTCACTTCACTAATTTGCTGGTTTGCCACCTCCACTGGCACGGCAGTCTGATCCGAAGCAATGACCACGGGCAGACTATTGCTCATGGTCTGTTGGCCAGGAGGAATGGGGGCCGTGCGGCCAACTGTGACTACACTTACGCCTTCTTGCAAATCAGCCATCGTCGTTTAGGGGAAACAGTTGGATAAAGTAGTGCCAACAATGACATTGCCAGCAATAACAGTATCCTGTCTTAGTCTATAAACTGCGCCGCCAAGAGCGGCGTTAGTTGCCCCTGAAAGGGCTGGAATACGGAAACGATATGGCGCTGCGTAAGTAATATCTGTCAATCCACTATAAATTGTTGCCCCCGTGTCATTAAAATTAATGCCCGAAATTGTGGTGCCGCTAAATACAACACGCTCGGAAGATGCAAGAGTATGGTTGTTTTGTGCAATAAAAGTGCCACCACTCACCGACACAAGATCGGTTAAATATTCTTCTGTTTCAATGCGTACATCCCAAAACAATGGCGAAGAGCCAGCCACTGAAGCCTCTTGTGAATAAGCAGACGGGAAAAATGATCCACTATTAACAGAAGAGGAGCCATAAGCGTCCCAGATGGCAGCAGTTTGAGCAGAAGTGAGCCAAAGCCTAACTTGCCCAGCCCTTAAGGGCTCTTGTTCTTCCACGTTAATCGTGGCAATTTGTGTATAAGAAGTGTCGCCTGTTTTTTTCCAAACAGAAGCACACACTTGTACATCATCAAGACTGTATGGCGTACCGCTTGCCGTTTGCAAAAGCAGGCTAACGCCATCAAAGTAATCTCTTCGTAGCAGATATAAATCTACGCGAGGAGCGGTGGAAGTAACGAGAAAATTGCTCATCAAACGATTTCTCGATAAGTTAAAAACACCGCGTAAGTAGTGGTTCCACTTACCACTGCATTAATTTTTTCGCCAGTTGCACTTTCAAAAAGCCCCAATGGATTGGAAAGTGTTAAATTACCATTGCCTGCAATATGAAAAGGGGGAGTGACATTGGTGCTGCCACCGCGCTGCAATTGCACGGTGCATCCTGACACAGAAGTGATGGCCATAGAAAGCACGCGCAATTTCGTGCTGGCCACAGAGGCAATCACATCTGCGTTTGCACTGCCAGTAATGAATGCGCTTTTCAAACCAGCATTGAAAAGATCGTTCTGAATGACATAGGGATCGGCATTACTGCCTGCGCCTGTTGCCTTGACATAGGCCGCATTGCCAGTAGCATCAAGTCCGTAAAGATTGGCCATATCAAAGAATCAAGAACAAATAACGCTGGTTTGGAACAGTGGTGCCGTCTGAATATCGCACAGTTTGACTTGCGGTAAAATCAAACATCAATGGACTGTCTAAGACAACCGTGCTATATGCATAAGGAGACCGACGACCATTAACGCCAATTGTAGCAATTCTTATTCTATACGAACCATTAGAAGAGTAAACATCAGAGGGAAAGCGAATATAGCTTGCTGCAGTGGTGCCAATTCTCACCCACTGGTTTTCAATGGTATTTAAATAGTCCACTTCAAAAGAAGCGATGAAGGGATTGTTTTGCGGCGGATTCCAGCAAATAGCCGGATTAATTGCATTGAGAACGGAATAGGAGCAATATTGTGGATAAGGCCAAACGACTTCGTTATAAGCCATGATTAGGACACCTCCAAAATAATGCTGCCGCCAGCCACTGCGGGAACAATGCTGGGTCCAGCAATTGATCTAACGGAAGAGCCAAGAACAGTGCCATTATCGACTAAGGCAAATTTGCTTTCGTCATATAATGATGCCAGCACAGTAACCAAACCTTCTTCTTCTACCACGGAAATGGTTCTAAATTTTCTTAGACCATCGCTATTCTCTTGCAACACCCATGGAGCACCAGCAATAGGTGGAGAAGAAAGGCCGGAAGCAAAAGACAAAACGGACGTGGAACCGGCTGCATTTGTCACAGCCCTTGTCTCAATGACGCCGCTAGGCGTCATCACTGAAGCCTGATAAGTGCTGCCCGATGCAATGGTAAAAGGACTGTCAATTGTAATTCCAGAAATTGTCCCATCAATAACTCTACCTCCATATCGCTTCCCCCCTTTACTTGGATCGGCAATGCCAATAATTTCGCCAGGCAGAACAAAAAATCCCTCTACGGATGTTTTAAAAGTGACTGTTTCCGTTTCTAATTGATTGGTAAGCAGTGCCCATTTCCCGATGCGTTGAGCCTGTCCCTGCGAAGTGGTGCCAAACGCACGTATTTCAGTTTCGTGATAGCCATAGCGATCTATTCCATCTGCGTCCTCCACATATTCCACTTTTGCTTTGTATTGATCTTCGGCATCGTTCCACGAAACCAGCGCCACTGTTTTGCGGGCTTTTCTTGCTGTGCCCTCATAAATAAAAGCAGGTGCTGTAAGATTGCCATTTTCATCTATTTCTTGCACGACATTGGCCGGCGAGAAAATTTTTGTCATTGATTTTGGCTTATCCTGAATAGCGACAATTGTTCCTTCGCTGAAATAAAGCATTCCGCGAAATACTGCCGCCATGGAATTCAATACTTCATAGGCTTCGCCTCTATCCGTGATATAACCATTAAAAGTGAGGCGTGGCTCTGATCCCCCTCTGCCATTAGGTACTAGTTCATCGCAATATTGAGCAATGGGATAGAGAGAATATCTATCCACTTGACCTTCGGCTATAAATTTGCCAGCCCCATAGCGAGAATTGGTTAATAAATCGTAAAAAATCCATGCAGGATTATTACTATAAACAGTTTGAAAAGTGCCGTCCCAAATGCCAGTGTAAGTGCGTGTAATAGGATTGTAGTTGGAGGGCACTTTAATCTTTATGCCTAGCATGTCTGCTGCTATTTGCGGCACTGCAGTAAAATTTTCAGCGCCAATTTTAATGCCAATTAATGCAGTGTTTGGATAGCGAAATGATTGCGTATTAATGCCAACAATTGCCTTAAAATATAAATCGTTTGAAATTGAAGTGGAAGAAGGATCGTCTGTTAAACGCTGTAATGTTACCACCCATGGACCAGTGCCCGACAGCTCATATTCATATTCAAAATCAACGGGGCCCCTGCTTTTGCCTTGAATTGTTTTATTGTCATCAACAAAATTTGCGCCACTAACTGGACGAATCTTAATATTAAACTGAACAATTTCCCCCTTTACATCGCCATTATCTTTATCTATGCGAAATAAAGCGGCAATGCCCACTCTGATTCTTAATTTTGTGAAATTACTGGAAACAGTGGTGCGCGATATTGCACCCACTGCTTTTGTTAATTGCACACCAACGCCTTGTTCCACCTTAACGTCATCAAAGCCCGGCATTGGATCTTGATTTTGTGTGCCAGTACGATAGTCAATGGTGAGCGAATTAACTGCACCAGTGGCATTGTTTCTAATTAACGATGGAATGGAAGATGATATTTCGGGAATTAATCCTCCTTTACCATTGGCACTAGCAGAACTGCCCGTATAAAAAGCAGAAATAGAAAAATTTAAACTACCATCAGTATTCTTAATTGGTACGCCGTCTAAATAAACACGAGTGAGAGGATCCACGCCATCCTCAAAACCTTCCACTTCACCTTCGCTAATAACGCCAACAATAGTGGCTTCAGAACGGCTGCGAAGCGATTCGGGATCTTCCTGAGGCCTTCTGCTGTCACCGCCGCCTTTGCCGCCTTTGCCGCCGCCTCCGCCTCCACCGCCGCCACCGCCGGAACCGTCAATAACAACAGTCCAACCATCTTGTCGTTTCTGTAAAATCTCGCTCATTACACTGGCACCTGTTGAGTGGTAATGGCGGAAGAAATGATCAATGGAGCACCAGCCCAAAAGCGTCCATACAATACAGGCACTGGTTGCCCTTGCGTGGTTAATTCGGCTGCCCGATCAAACATAAAACTATCTTTTCGTTGCGAGTCGGAATTATTATTGTCTAATCGCACAGGTGGCGTGAGAAGTCCCGCGATGCCAGTGCTAATCAAAGTGGCGCCAATTGAAAATAACAATGCACTGCCAACTGCACCTTTTGCGGCGGCAGATGCAGATGCAATGCCTGCAAATGCTACGCTACTACCAAACGAAACAAAAGCTAAAGCAACTAAGGCCACGCCAATCAAAATGCGTCCGGCATTACCTCCTCCGCTAATAATAGGCGCAATGATTAATTGCTTACAGGGCATCAAGATGTTTTCATAATTCATGCCATCACTATCATCATCAACCAAACGAAATCCAATGCCACGTTCGTGCGCTTCCGTCAAATATTCCTTAAATCCAGCCAATTGATTGGACAATGCAGAAATCACTTGCTTGGGGGAGCTGGCGACAAAACGATAAGACCGTCCAAACTTACGGCCTAACTCTCCCAAAAGCTTCACTTCAATGATTCCCATCACATTAAAGCCTCATGTCTCAAAATCTTGGTGGTGCATTTTTGCCAATACCCACCAAAAATATTCGCTTCTGACAGTCTATTCAATAAATGTTGGTAAAAAATGTTTTGACTGGGGGAATGCAAAATCCCCACATGATTTGGAAAATTGGCTTGTAGCTGCATCAGAAAAATATCGCCTTGTTTTAATTGCAGATCATTGACTTCCGTAAAACCTTGCCCTTTAAAATTCTTTTCAAACATCCGCCATTCAGGGCTAGTCCATTCAAACTCCGCTCCCCTTTGATAGTCGTCTAAAACAATTTCCATTTCATTGCGAAAATAATCACGCACCAGCCCGTAACAATCGTAAATACCATAAATCCAAGGCCGCTCTAAATATGGAGCTTTGCCTGTTGGATCCATTTCATGCCAACTATTGGCACCAGTGCAATACATCACCCATGGAAGATTAATAGTTTTGCATGATTGAATGTCATGCACGCTAAAAGCATCTTCAAAGCCCAAATGAGAATGGAAGATGGCCTCTATTCCTAATTTTTCGGCCCTTGCATAGTCTTTTGCATCAATGGCAAAATGCTTTGTAGGCTCTGAATGCACATTAGGCGTTGGCACAAATTTGCCGCCAGCAATGATTCCACAAGCTTCTTCTGGCGCCTTACCATGAGCATACGCCGCCATCTCAGCTTGTAAATGGGGCCAATTCATGGACGCCCCCTAATAGCGCCTGGAAAACCACCAAATGGTAATGATTGATTTGGAAATCTTAATCGACAACTTTCCACGCGCTTACCACACACATCTTCAGCCAAAACATTTGTAGGCGTATCATTTGATTTGGCCACCGCACCTCCCGTATATCCGCATTCCGTGCTTCTATATCGCCATTGACAATAGTTTTGCGTGATCACGCGGCGTGGCAACATAAGCCCCTCCAGATCAAGGACACTAGCTAATTGCCACGTAATTGTTAAAGCATTTTCCGTGGTTTTACGCTCAATGTAAAAAATATCTAAAGGAAATTCTTGAGAGGAATCAGCCAAAGGCTCGCCGTCTAAATATTTGCCAAACGTGCGCCTTCGCGTTACCTTTGCTCCCACTAAATCATCAAAACTATCAATGACTTGCGTGAATGTGCCCATTACATTGGCAACAGTCAACGATGGTTGAGCAATTTGTCCCGTAGTGTTCCTTTCATATCCAGCAGCAATAATTGGCAGCGGCTCGTAAATGCGACCTTGCCAAATAATCTTGCTTTCGTCAGGCTTTAATTGATTCGTAAAATAAAATTTATCATTAACATCGCCAGTGATAGGCTCTAAATCAAGATCAAAAAGTTCAACAATGGCATCATGCCATCCTTGTTGTACATCAGCTTCTAGGGTCATAAATCCTCCTTACAGAAAAAGAAAACACATTGCTATTGGGGCCAATTACTTGCCATTGCCATTGGTTAGGCTCAATGCGATATTTATACGTTTGCTCATCCATAAAGAATTGACTATGGAAAAAGTCTCCCTTTAATGCCGAAAGTTGAGCATCTAGCGACACGGCAATATCATCACTAATGGGCACTGTTTCAATTTGATACGAACGCATGTCATCGTTTAACAATTCTGGACTCACTTGTTCATAACCATCGCCAAACTGAACACGTTTTGTTTTAGTGCCACGCTGAACCGTCAAATTATATTGACAGGGCAATGCAAAAGTTGGTTGTGCCATTAGCGTCTCCCAGCCAGTACACCACCGGGCCTTAGTTCCCCAATGATAACCTGCTTCACTGCACCTTCTAGCTTACGGCTTAGATCGGCAGCTCCACTGCCGCCCTCCGTTTGAGCTTGTCCATTGCTGACGTTGACGGTGATGTTGCTGACAATTTGATTACCAGGAGCGGCCCCTTGAAGGTCCACAGGGACGCTTTTGCCATTGGGCATGGGAATGATGGCTTCGTTGTAGCGACCCTCGCCTACGAGGCCCAGCGTGGGGCCTGCGACCATGCCACCATCAGCAAAGGCACGGAACGGAGTAAACCCTCCCTCCCAAATTGCTCCGTTTGCCGCAAACTCTATTGGCCCAGTCGTGCCGCCTGGGCCGCCACCAGGTCCAGCACCCATAGAGAGAAAATCTATGACCAAACCAATGGCTTTCATCGTCATATATTGAGCAATCATGCGGGCGGTCATGTCCATGAAATAATCGCCAATGTTTTGGAAGAATGATGCAAGAACTTCTTGCGCCGTCATTGAACCATTAATTATATTTTTAAAGGAATTACCAAATGCTTCGCCAATTCCCTTCGCACTTTCAATAACAAGACCAGACAAACTGATCATTTTCTCCAGTTCTGCGCCAATCCGATTGTATTCATCCTGAAGTATTCCTAACTGTGTTTTGGGCGTTTCCGAAGGAACGCCTTCTTCCGCCTCCTGCCCCTTCCTTATCATGTCCTCCCTATCTTTTTGCAGTCCTTCTAACTCCTTTCTTAAGTCTTGGACTGCTTTCGTGCTCCCCTCTCTCGCTTGTCTTTCGCCCAATGCAGCCTTGAAATTTTTAATTTGCCCGTCCAATGCTTCCAACTGTACGCGCACTAATTTTCGCACCTCCGCCACTTGCCTGGCTCGCTCTGGCGTCATGCCATTCTTCACAAGGTCTTCAATATCAGCCTCCACTTGACGTTGTTCTTTTTGATTGTCTAGTAAATCTTGAATTGGCTTTAATGCATTTTCTCTGACATCCTTGATTTTGTTTTGCAGCTCAAGAAGATTTATCGCACTTTGAACGGACGCAATGTCTTTTAAGCTTGCAGTTTCTTTCGCGCTTTTGGCTTCACTCAATCCTTTGTTTAAATCTCGTTGAATTTTAAGTTCTTCATTGGTATATTCAGTAATAATTTTTCCGATTGGCGTGGTTTGTTGCATAACAAGTAAACGCTGCCGTTCTGTAAATAATGAATCAGACGCTGCCATTGCCTGACGAAGTGCTTCGTCTGCTGCTTTTTTTTGCTCTTTTGACATACCCTCGCCCGCCGTCGCTGCAGAAGGAGATGGCGTAGGTTTATTGAGCCCCAGACTCGCAGCATTCGCCTCCGCTATTCCTTGAAACTGCTGGGCCGCTTTTAATCCAGTTTGTTGAACATTCTGGGCATTATTTATAACTTCATTTAATTGTCCTAGAGTTACTCGTCCTGCTGGAAGTTGAGCCCCAGCAGCCTCGAGTATTTGACTTTCAACGGGGGTAATATTTGATTCAATTCCAGAAATTCGTCCCCCTCCTGGTGTGTTTTTGTCGGGGCGAACTCGTTTTGCACGCTTTAATACCTGAGCTTGAACTTGCCGCAAGGCAGCAATATTTGCTTTATATGTTGCAGCCTGCATATTGATAAGCGCAGTATTGCCGACAATCGCCGCTTGTGCCATATCCTTCATCGCCTGTTTGGCTTGCTCTGCGGCCTGGCTCATGGCGTTCCCCATGCCCAACGCTGCGCTTGCAATGGCAGTAAAAACACCA
>Ga0194115_10004606_pt1 | contig 14712 bp, 19 predicted proteins | sample TA2MahsurfametaG_3_FD_148656 | JGI IMG/M metagenome (GOLD analysis project Ga0194115, IMG submission 148656) | Freshwater microbial communities from Lake Tanganyika, Tanzania - TA2015002 Mahale S4 surface | ecosystem: Environmental > Aquatic > Freshwater > Lake | place: Tanzania: Lake...
AAATCGGCGTCGTCCAATTCAATAATGTTATTCCACATTGGCGGCCAACCGTTCAAGGCGCTGTATTTCGGTATATTGCTCGGCGATCTTTGTGTCTTGTTTTCGTATTTCCTCGCGGTATGCCTTTAACATGTCGCGTTGCACCCGCAATTCGACAATTGCCATGTCGATTGTTGAACACAAATCGCCGTCGTCGATCAGGTAGTTGTGTTTTTGTTCCTCTAGTTCCCTAATCACTTTTTTTGTAAACAAATCAGCCGGCTCGACTAGCGGCACTTTGTTGTTCAATATTTCGTTCATTACGGTTTGCAACGCTTTTAGTTGCGCCCAATCACCCGGCGAAAAATCATGCACAAAATTACGGTTGTCGGTCATCTTTCCTCTTTCCCTTAGTTGCAAAAAACAATAGCGCATAGGTGTACGCGGTCAGCACCGTCGCCAAAATTAGGTGTTTTATAGTGACCATGCCCGCCAGCCGTTTGAGTAACGGTAGATGTTTAGCGCGGCTCGCAAATTAGTTTCTAAATCAAACAGGTCGTCGCATGTTTTGATCAGGGCGTATGCTTGCATGTAGCCGTTGGGAAAATAGCGCGACGGTTTGCACCAAAAGTAGTTAATTTGCATAACGCCGGCCGACCCGCCGTTTGGGTCGCGCGGATTAAACGCGGTCGGCTGGCATCGGCTTTCCCGGTAGGCGACCGCCACGACCGTCGCCAATTCATGTTCAGGCCAGCCGACATACCGGGCCATGTGAAACACCGCGCCACACGCGTCTATTTGCGTTATAGGGGTCGTTTGACGCGGTTGTGGGGTGGTGGCCGGGGGTTGCGGTGACGCTGGTTCTGAGCCCTGCCACACGGTTACGGGCGCTGGTCGGCGCTCGTCGTCGGTCGGCGCGGGGGGTTTTTGCAACACCCAAACCGATGTAAGGCTGATCAACAGCGAAATAGCAATCTTGCCAAATATTGTCATAGATACCTACTTTCCCGTAGGTGACCAGCCTAAACAGGTTGCGTCGGTCGTGTGGGGGATACCCCAAAAACGGCTCGAAATGCCTGTTTTGCGGCCTGCGGGTCGTCGGCCAGTCGCGGGTCAACCTCGATATGCCACCAATCGCCGCTGTCAAATTTGCCGCCTATCCATGTGCCGCGGTCGCATTTCCACGACCTGTTCAACGCGTAATCGATCACAAGTTGTATGCCGAGCGTGTCGGCGTTGTCCAGCAATTTGTTTACGTAAGCGAGCGACACTTTGCGGCCGTCTTGCCTGCCGCGTTTTTGTTGCGCCTGCCACCTGTACGACAAATCGACGGCCAGCCCGCGCGCATGGTTGCTGACGACGCCCGGTTTGCCGCGCATGTCGCGCACGACCCACACGCCGTTATTCCACAAACTGCCGTCACTATGTTTGCAACACAACTCAACCCATTTCGCCATGCCCGCTTTAGGGCTGGTCACGACCGGCTGTTTGCTGATCGTGTACGGTCGCGTCATTTTTTGTCTTTGGGTATAAACAAGCACGCTAAATCGGGGTCGCCGATCTTTGTCGATATCCACGCAAGCACGCTAGAAATAATCGGCACAAGCAGGGCGATCAGCGCCGGGTCGACATTGTTCGTTGTGGCGAAATATATGAACAAACCGATCAGGCCGCCTTTTGTGGTTTGGTCGCCAATCTGCCTGTTTTTTTTGTTTATTTTTTTGCCAACCATGTCACGGCTCTACCGGTTGTGTTTGTTGCGGCGGCACGAACTCGTTTGATTGTGCGTCGTATGTCCAGCCGACGCTCGCGTAACAACCACGGAAATTAGCGTGATAACTCGTTTGCAACCATTCGCCCGGTATGCCCAATGACGCGATGAACGCCTGACCGATAGGTTCGCTTTCAGGGTAATCGCCGCCGCCGCAATCGTCGTTTGATACGACGATCACCTGTTGAACGATGTTGTTTTCTATTTTTGCAAAATGTGCCATGTAAAAACTTTCTAGGTGCGATACCGAATGTATGCAATTCCGCTGCCGCCGTTGCCGTTTACGATGTTGCCGTGGCCGCCGCCCGACCCGCCGCCGCTGTTGATATTTCCGTTGTTTGGTGTTGTCGTCGTAACGCCGGCCACCCCGTCAGTCGCCGCTGTTCCACCGGTGCCGCTTCCGCCGCCGCCGCCGCCCATTGCTTTACGCAATGCGCTACCGCCGATAAATGCGCTTACATCAAAACCAGCGCCACCGCTTCCCCCGACCGTGCTACTTCCGTTGCCGCCTCTAGCGGTCGAACCGCCGCCACCCGACGCGCCTGTGCTAGCGCCGTCGCCTGATCTAAAACCGATGTATGCGCTTTCGGTTTGTGCTGACGGTACGCCAATACTACCGACACCGCCGCCGACATAAATCCCGCTCACCGCTGAGCCTGTTTCTTTTTCGGTAGCAAGGTTTCCCAACGCGGCGACACTAAACGGTGAACTTGCGCCGATGCTCGTCGTGCCGCCCTCGGTAAATGCGCCCGTGTTGTAAGTAAAAAACGAACCGCCCGCGCCGATCGTGACCGTTTGGTTTGACGATAGATAAATGCTTCCGATAAGGATTTGACCCGCACCGCCACCACCTGCAGATAAACCGCTGGCAACCTTGAACGCGCCGCCGCCGCCGCCGACCAAACAATAATCGAAAAAACCCTGTTTGGTAATTGTCAAAACACCTGTGGCGTTAAAAGTTAAATATTCGTAGTTCACGCCGCTAATCGTCACGGCTGTCGGTGCGCCTATGCCACCCGTCGCCGTGCCGTAACCTAAACCCCCTGACCCGGGAAAAAATATGAAGGTTGACGCCGACAATGCGAGTAGTGTGCCGCCTCCGTATTGCGCCAATGCTAAAGAACCACCTGTGTTAATTGTTACGCCCGCGCCGGCCGTGATCGTCGATGTGCCTGCGCCCTTGTTGGCTATAAAAACCATGTCGCCTGCCGCAAACACGCTGTTAGGCACGGTGATTGTTGTCGCGGTCGCCTTGTTCATAATTACGCGCTCGCCAAGATCGCCGATTACCAGCGTGTAACTGTCGGTTTTGTCGTTGATGACCAGAGTGCTAATGTTATTTAACGCGGATGCGGTCAACACAGACCCGGCCACAAATGGAAACGGTGTAGTCATGTCGCCTACTTTATCCTAAAACATTGTCGGAATCGATGATGCCAAATGTGGCGTCGTCCAAAATAAGTTCATAAACAATCGTTGTCGGCGCGGTAAAAAACATGATTGAATGACCGTTGCCGACCGTAATCGTATGCTCGACGCCCTCGACGCTTAATTCCTGCGCCAATTCGGTCGTGCCGGCGCCGCTCGGAAAAGTTTTTTCAATCGTAATTGTTTGCCCTATGTCGACTATTGCCACCGCGTCGCGTTGCGCGGTCGTTAATTTGTTTAAGTTTGTGCCGACCGATGTGTACCGGGGTTCGGGTTCGGGTTCAAGCAGGTAGGTTGCCAATGTCGCCGCCGCCGTGTCGTTGTGCAACAGGCTGTCGGTAATGCTAATCGTTTGAATAAAATATTTTGCCTGACTTGCGGCGTCGTCGGCAATTTGCTGGTTGCCGCCGACAATGGCGACGGCCGCCCGGTTGACGACCTGATCGGCTTCGAACGATATGCCGACCTGATCGTAGGGTGTTTGGGTGCCGTCATCGTGAAAATCGGCGACCGACGCGCTAAGCGTGTTGCCCACACGCGGCTGGAATGTCAAATCGCCGTCACGCGCCATAAACAAACGGCCTTGCTCGGCAAGGTTTATGCGATTGCAATATTCAAGCGCGTTGGTGCCTGCCGGTATCGTGAACGCCGCCGCGCCACCCAATGTTTGGGTGCCTGTTATGATGTTGCGTTGCGCGGCAGGAAAATCAACTTCGGGCAAATCAAGCACGGCCGACAGACGGGCGCTCGATAGTTGCTCGGACACATTAAATTCGTCCAAAAATGTTTGCGACAATAAATAGAAATCGTCGGCGCAATAAACCGTCACCGTGTCAATGCCACCCAGCGCAAAATTGTAGTCGTAATTTACAATGTAGCCGTTGAACAAATATTCTTTAACATTGGCGCTTGAGTAGCGGGCGAACCTGACGCGGCGCATCGGCGCCAAACCGGGTTGCGCTTCGGTCGGGTCGTAGTACGGCGACAATGTGTCAAACGGGTTAAATATGCCGGTTGTGTCAAGCATGTTAAACGACATCGTGCCGGCGCTAAATTGGTCGCCTTGATCGCGTCGCCCGCGTTTGATCGTCATAGTGTCGACGCCCGTTGTGACATCGGCAAAATTTGTCGTGCCGTCCAAAACATAGGTCGTGTTGTCCAACACGCCTTCGGGTGTTTCGTCCAACAAAAACGCGTCCTGTATGAAACCTGTGTCGATTTCCAGCGTGTAGTTGCCGGCGCCGACTATCGCTGTGCCGGGCATCAGGCGACCTGTATTTGTGCCGGCCCTGCCGACCTGTTGTAAGCCCTAATCGCGTTGACCACCGATTGGCCGATTTCGGCGCTGGTCGCCAAACCACCCGTCACATTAATCGTGATGTTGCCGAACGCGCCGTTTCGATTCAACGGCACGACCGCTTCGGGGCCGCGTTCGCCGATCATCGCCAGCGTCGGCGCGGTCACTATGCCGCCTTCGGCCAACATCGGTATTTTCGGCACCGCGAAACCTTTGCCACCAAATCCCGGCACCCAATCAGGGAATGTAAACGACAATTTGCCTATCGTGCTGTTCCACAATTTCGCTATCGAATTAAATATTGAACGATATATGTTTAACACGCCGCTGATGTAGTCGGTCAAAAAATCTAGGCTGGCGGTCACGCCCGTTTTGATTGCGTCAAACACAGTGTCAACGACCTCGCGCACGACTTCGAATCGTTTGTAAAGAATCACCAACGCGGCGACGAACGCCGCAATGCCGATGATGACAAGCGCTATCGGGTTTGCCGACATGACAAAATTGAACGCCGCTTGCGCCGCCGTAGCAATTTGCGTTGCGACCGTCCAAGCCTTGATCGCAAAATTTGCCACGACGATAGCGGCCGCAAAACCGCCGATTACGCCCGCGATGATCAAAAACACGGTTGAGTTTTCTTGCGCCCAATATGCCAACGGTTCAAGGATTTTTAACATTTTTTCAAGCACCGGCAACAACGCGGCGCCAATCGATTCTTTTGTTTCGTCCATAGATATTTTTAGGCCGGTCATGCGACCTTCAAACGAATTAGCGGCCGTCGCCGCCGCCCCGCCAAACGACACCGCCAACGCTTGCGTTATTTCGTCCATGCTCGATTCGCTGTCGATCACGCCCCGTAATGACGGGTCAAGTTTCGTCAACGCGGCCGTTTGGCCGTTAAACGCCTTGCCCAACGCCAGCGTCACCGTTTCCAAATCTTTGCCCGTCGCCGCGCTAATATCTAACGCCGTGTTCATCAAACCTTGCGCCGCCTCAACCGAACCTGTCGACCTAACCAGATTCGCCATAGCGGGCCTTAGTTGATCGTCGGCAACCGCAAATGTCCGCGACAGGCTAGAAATAAAAACCTCATTGGCGGCAATTGCGTCGTCGGTCGCCTCGGCGCTAGTGCGTAATTGTTGGGCTAACAGGTCTTGGGCTTTTTGATCTTCGACCGCCGCTTTGGTCGCCAAACCTAGACCGGTTGCCAAACCGCCCAAAGCGCCAACGGCCGGCAACATCGCTTTTTTTAAGGCAAACGCTGTTTTGGCGCCCGCGCCCTCAAGTTGTTTAAATTCGGCGACTGCGCGTTGCAATCCTTTTCCGTCAAACTCGGTGACAATTGGTATGGATACAGCCATTAGCGCATTTCCTTACTGACGCGTTCCATAAGATCATCGACCAAATCGCGTATTTCGTCAATTACTTTCGCGCTGTTCCGTTCCCACGCCGGCCACATGATGCGCGACGGTTTGCCATATTTTGACGTCAATGCCCGCACCATTTGGGCGCCCTGCATTGTAGGCACTTTGCCTTTGCCGGACATGTCAATAATCGTCGCGGACGGCCCGTTAAACCGAATAAAAAATGTCGCCAAATTTGTCGCAAATCCTCTAAACGAACCTAAGCGTTTGCCCGACACGCCCGCGACTACTGTCGGTTCGTGTTCGCCGTATGGAAACACCTCGAATGTGCCGCGGGCGTTCCAGCGTCTAGCCATGCCCGACAACGGCGGGCCAAACGGGATACTGTCCTTGACATCTTGCACGACCACCTCGACAATTTTTTTGTAGTTTTTCGTCAGGTCGCGGCGCGCTTTTTTGTCAATCGTGTTCAACACGCGCAACGCCTCTTTTATGCCGACGACCTCTATGGTCGCGTCGATGCCTGCTTCGCCTCTAGCCATTGCGGGCCTTGCGATCTTTGTTAATCAATTCGATTACGGTGTTCATGTCGTCTATTTCAAATGATATTTCATTCGGCCAAAATCCGGTCGCCACCAAAATTTGCGCTAATCCGTAGCGGTAACTACCGCGTCGACTTTTGGGTCGTTGACCGCCTCAGGCAAACATGATTTTAACATTTTGCAATAATCGTCAAATACGGCCGGCACGGTGATACCCGACAGTTTTGACGCCTCGTAATGCAAATAGGTCAAATCCTCTTGACCTATAGCGGTACCTAGTTCGGACGCTTTGCGCTTGTATTTGCGTTCCCACAACACGGTACAAAACAATGTCGTTTCGACGATCACCGGGTCGCGGCCGTCCAAAAATTCGGCTTTTAATGTCAATTGCATGTTTGCCCTTTCCCTGTACGGCTTTGATTAAACCGGCTTGTTTTTGTCGTTTTCAGCGGCCGGGGCCGCGCGATCATGAAACCGCTTTAGTCAATTTGCCGCCCGTAAATGTGAGCGTGACGGTTGATAGTTCGCCCAATGACGCGTTGATCGGCGTGTGCGTTTCAAGGTAGGCGCCCGTCAGCGTATAGATCGGGTTTGTTGCCGACGCCGCACCTGACGCGGGCGCAATAACAATGTTTGTTTGTATTCCGACCAAACCGTAGATTGTCGCCTCGGTTTCGCTGGCCGCATACGATTGGTACAGTTCGACCTCGACGCTGTTGTTTTCCAACGACACAATTGACGATGCGCCATATTTGCGGGCCGTGTCGCCAAACGATGTCGTTTCCAATTGTTCCAAAACATAGTTGAGCGTCGCGCTCGTGCATTGGTCGGTTAGCGCCACGCTGTTAATCGTCACGACCGGGTTCGATAGATAAACGCTTGTTGCCATGTCAGTCCTCTGTTTCTATGGTTTTAGTTTTAGCAGGTTTTTTTGCGCTTTGCGTGGATAGGTGGCCTGCCTCAATCAGCGCGTCAATGTTGGCGCCCTCTAGGTCGGCGTCGGTGATCACATCGCCCGGGTCGTATCCGACCAGCCTGTTTGATGTCACTATGTAATTGGCCATGTTTGTCCTTTATGCCGTTTGCGCCTGAACATTCGCGGTCACTTCGTAACTTGGATATTCGACGCCGCCTATAAGCGTAGTTGTTGGGCGGCCGTCCGTGACGGCAATGTTGGCGGCCAAAACCTTAGACATAATGTTTAGCAATGAGCGTTGGGCGTCAAGGTTGGCGGGGCCAAGCGTCACGATTTTGACCGGAAACATCAGTTTAACGATGTTGTAGTTCCATGCGTCGAATGACGGCGCGTCAATAAAAACGCATGGCGGTTGCATGTTGCGCGGGTCGTTGACAACAGCCGGCATGCCCGTAACGGCGACCAGCGTGGCCGTTAAATCGTCCAACGCCTCGTTGAACAGGTCGGTGAACGCGACGGGCATTAGGCAACCTGCGGTCGGTCAACACCTAAAAGTTGTTTAACTATTGGCGACAAACCGTTTGTCGACCCGGTTGACATGCCGTCAAACGACGCGAAATCAGTGATCGAACCGCGTTGACGGTACAGGGCGCCGCCGTACATTTGTGTTGCCAATTTAACATCTTGACTAGGCACGGTCGTCAGGCTGTCAAAATATCCGACCTCCTGTCGGCGCCTGTAACAAAACGCGTTGGCGGCTTCAGCGCATATTGTCAAAAATGTCGTGTCGGCCGCCGTCGCCGTGCCAATGCCGATCCAATCCTCGATGTCGCCCGCCGTTATCCATGTGCAGGTTTGCGTGTAGGTGATTGTGCCGGCGAAATCTACGACGAATTCGACATTGGCGCCCGTGCAGGCGTACAAAAATTGGTTTGCGACCGGCACATTTTCGTTGTAGATGAACGCGCCGGTTGTCGCGTCGACGCCGACGAACAAATATTGCGGCAACGCCAACACCGTAAATGTGCCGTTGAACGGCGCGCCCAAACCTGACACGGCGACCGATTCGCCCAACGCAATTTCGGTCGCCTCAAGCGTGGCGACGACCGCGTAGTTGTCTAGCAATTGTTTGCTGGACGATTTATAAGTTGCCATAGGCGGTTTGGCCGCCCACGATTAGGCGATTGCGATTGATTGAATAAACGACGATTTGGCGACGAATGTGGCGAAATAGCCGTAGTAACTAAATGTGCGGCTGAGCGTCGACGGTACCTCTACCGACAAAATGCCTTTTTGCTGTTCGTACACCTCGAAACCGGGCGCATAAACAACAAGCATTGTGCTTGCCGCAAAGTTGTTGTCGACGACAAGTTGCAAACCTAGCGGGTTCATCGCGTTGTAGGTCAAATTGCCCGACGCCGTGCCAAGTCCGTTTTGCTGGACAAAGTTTTGTCCGTTTACGGCCGGGAACAACGGGCGTAGGCTGTTGTCAAGTTGCGACCCAAGTTTTTCCCAAACATCGGGTGAAACAAACAGGTGCGTCGGGAAATAGTTGCTGTCCTCGGCAATTTCGCGCGCCGCGTCGAACAACGAATTGACCAGCGTGGTCGGGTTGCCCGCCGTGACCGTCCATGTCGAACCTGACGCCGTTTTGCCGGCGACCATGTTGTCGGCCGCGATGTTGTCGGTTGCGATCAGGTATTCGCCTGCAAGGTCGTTCAAAATCAGGTTCATTGCGGCCGGGTCGGTAAAATCCATGTCTTGCACGGACAAAGTGACTTGACCTGCAACAGTCGTTTTTGTAACAACATTTGACGCAATGACCATTGTCGTCGCTGATGCGGCGGCGCCTTCGGTTTGTGTTGCGGCGCTGGTGTGCGTCGTGATCGTTGGTCGAATGAATGTTTTGCTCGGCGTGTTCGGCATGGCGCGAGCGCCTAACGCCGTGACGACCGGGCGAACAAAATTTAAATCTTGGAACAGCGGCCCAAGCACCGGCACCGGCAAAAGGCCGGGTGTGTCGGTGGTGAGAATGTCGCCTGCGGCGGCTTGCAACGCGCTTTGGTTTTTGCGATTTGCAAATTGAAACGCTTGATTGACTTTTGCGTATGTGTCGCCGCCGATGTGCATTGCCGCTAGGTATTCGCCGGGTGACGGCATTTTGAATTCGCGCGCTGGTTGCGCCCAAAGTTTGTCGACGGTCGCGGTTGCGGCTTCGACGATTGGGGTTTCGTTTTTGTCGGTCATTTCAGGTTCCTTCGTTTGTTGTTGTGTTGATTGTATATCGGCTTCGGGTTCGGTTTGTGGGATACCCTCTGCGGCCGGGTCGTCGGGTGCGCTGGCGGCGACATCGGTGATGACCGCGCCGCTAAACGCGCCTTCGCTGACCAGCGATAATTCCTGCCATGTGGCCGCCTCTACAATCATTACGCCTTCGTCGTCGTACCTAAATTTTGTGGGGGTTACGCCGACCGACACGGCGTCGATCACGCCGTCATTGGCCAGCGTTAAGGCTTCGTCGCCTAGCCGTGTAGCGCTGATTTTGGCGGTGAACATCATGCCTTGCGCCGTGTCGACGCGCTCGACGACTTTGCCAACGATTTGGTTCGGGTCGTGTTGCATATACAGTTTTGGGTCGCGGCCCGTGACCGGCAACGAGCCTTGCAAAAACCTTACTTTTGTGCCGTCTAAAACGGTTGCTGTTTCGTCGTAAGTAACGGCGACGCCTGTGATTGAGCGCGACGGCAAACCGTCTGCCGCCGCCGCGTCAACCGTGATCGATGTAGGGGTTAATCTAATCATGCCGGCAATACTACTTCGGTTTCGGTTTGTGTTTCGCGCATTTCATCAATCGCATATTCGCCCGTCAAATATTGTTTAACATCGAATTCGACATTACTGCCGTTTGGCAACACATTGTTTTGGCTAAGTGTGCTGGCGATGCAATCGGCGTAGGCGCGAACGCCGAATGTCCACAAATCCATTCGGCTTTCGGCGCTTGATTGGTACGAGTACGACCCGACCGATACGCCGGCAAGGTACGGCGGTATGTTGCACAAGCGGGCCATTTCCATAGCCTGAAATTCGGCTGATTCGATCAACAACATTTTGTCGGGGCTGGTCATCGTTTCCGTGTAGGTAACGAATTCGTTTAGCGCGGCGGTTTGGTTTGTTTCGCGGGCCGCGTTAAACGCCGCCGCTAAATCGGCCAATTCTTGCGCGCTCAACGGCTCGCCGCCCGTCTGCCGCAAAACGCCGGCAGGTATAGCGCTCGACGAATTGCGATAGCGGGCCGCCTCAAGTTTTAACGCCGTTGCTACAGCCATTTCCGACATGTAAATAATGCCTTGAATTGGCGATAAAAATTGCACCACATCATCGGGGTTTAGTTCGCCGCCTTGAAACATGATTTGTTTTGACGGCGCGAACCACACCGGGCCGGACTGATCAAGCGTCTGTATCATTGCGGCCGGCAAGCGCGTAAACGACGCGGGGTAGCCGTCAGCGGTGCGGCTGGTGATGTACCAAAACGCGCGACCAAAAAAAAACAGGTCGTCGAATGTCCACGACAAAATAAAATTGTTTGGCAACGCCGGGTCGATGCGTCGCAACCATGTGCGCGGCGCCAACGGCAATTTTTCCATTTCGTTACCGTTCCAAATTTCGTTATACATTTTTAGGTTCATGCAACCTATGACGCTGGCCATAAGATCGCGCGCCCGGCTGATTGTCGGCACGCTCATTGCACGGTTGCGGGCCGTGCCTTCGACATACGAGTAGTATTGGCCGATCATTCCGGCGCCGCCGTTGTTGTTGCTTGAATACAACGCGCCGCCTGCGGCCGCCGCTTTTGACGGTTGCGGCGACACGGCCGCTTTGCGTGTACGCCCGAAAATTGCCATGCCCAAAGTATGCCACCGATCAGGGCGTCGGGTGTGTATAGGCGGCCGCCCCGAAATCGGGAAAGTAGATCAAGCGGCGGCCACCCGCAACGATGCTAGTTGCCCGCTACTACAATCATCGGTCTACCTGTCGTGGTCGGCCTTGACGCGAGCGCCGACGCCCACACAAGACAGCGCGCCAACTCGATAGGGCCGGGTGATCGTTGCGACGACAACGCAATACTGTTTTGCGACCTAACCGCAACCGCGCGTTGCACATGTTCGGCAAGCATCGTTTCGCCTGTGTGCCACAACAATTTTTCGTGAATCATCGACCGTATGCGCGGCGTAAATTTAAGGATTTCGGCGTAGCCGACGACGATGCGGCGACGCTCAAACGCAACGGGCCAATGAATGTCGATTGACGGCGCTATAGCGAATTTGATCGTCGGGTCTTTGCCGATGTCGGCGATTTCTTGCAACATTTGGTCGTATGTGTCGCACACGAACGCGACGGTTGCGACGGTTCGACGGTCGGGCAACACGACGCATTTGACACCAAAATAGCGTTCGTCGACCAACGACGATTCAACGGCGACGACACCGCCAGCCGGTAGCGGGTCGTCGTAACGCAATTGCGACCACACGCCCGGCTGAATCCATGATTTATCGCTGGCAACCCATAGGTTGCAGGACGCCCGCAAAAACGACACTCGATCAGGGTTTTCGGATTCGGCCTCAATTGTTTTCATTTCTAGCGTCGTACCCAACGCCGGGTTTGCATAGGCCCACGCGTCGGGGTTCATCGGCGACATTTCGGGCGGCGGCGACCACTCGGCAAAATAAAGGCTTGACGGTTCGGCCTTGTCGATTTGTCGCAAACCTTGTTCACGCCAACGCAACATCGCCGTCGACGCCTCGGTGCCGGCCGTCGACCACATAGACAAAAGCGGCGACCGTTGCGCCCGTTGCGCCGGCAACAAACCGCCGTCAACGACATCGCGGCCAATATCCCAACATTCGTCGGCGACGATCAGGCTAGCCGACATGCCATGACCGACCGAATTGTTCGCCGCCCTAATAAACCAGCGCGACCCGTCCGGCATGGTGACGCTGTTGCGCCCGTAACTAGACATCAATTTGGCGTTAAACCGTTTTTGCAAAATAGGCGCCAAATAGTCGTACAACATGACCGCCAAATCGAGTCGGTGCGCCGTCGACAACACCGTTTGGGGTTTATCCCGTATCGCACCCATATTCGTCAACCACCAGCCGACCAGCGCCGCGAGCGCGACCGTTTTGCCGTTTTGTCTAGCCGTCGACACCAACGAATAACGATGCAACAAATCACCGCCGTCATCGAACGCCAATTGACCGTCCAAAACACGGCGTTGCCAATCCATCAGGTCAATGTTTAGGTGCAGGGTAGACCACTCGGCGACATCGGCACCGAACGAACCGGCATGATCGGCCGTCACCGTTTCCAATCGCGGCCAAGCACGGCCAATCCCGGCTGGTTCGGGCTGGTCATTTGGGATAGAGAATGATTGGGTCGGGGGCGTTTGCGTTTGCGTATAAAAAACCGTTTTTGTTTTTTTTATTTCTATGCCGTTGTCGCGTAATGCTTCGGCCCGTGCCGTGTTTTTTTGCATTGCTTTGGCGCTTGAGTATAAATGTGCGCGTTTGTTGTTGCATTTGGCGCATGCTGGCACAAGGTTTTCTAATTCGTTGCCGCCGCCTCGATCTAGTTCAATGATGTGGTCGGCTTGGGTGGCTGGTGCGCGTTTGCACCAATGGCATACCGGGTTGCCTTGCAACACGACCCGCCTGTTTTTCAGGTAGCGCCCGTCTTTGTGGCCGGCGCTCATTTGCTGGCGCGCGCTGTCGCGCTTGCCCTCGTTTGTTTCGTGTTGATCATGTTGTTAAGTTTATGTTTGCGGTTTGTTTGTTGTATGTCAACTTTTGTTTGTCGACGATTAGACCCACCTGTAAGGGCCGCCCGCTGTTTTGCCTCGCACAGCACCCTACTTCAAACCGTTGTTTTGCCTGACCTGTGCTCGCGCATAGGTCATCTACCCACGTTGCCGTGTGTCACCAACCGCCGTGCAAACGGCTTAGGTCATGCCCGTTATTTAGTTTTCCGTTTGCGGTTGTTTAAATGTGTCAATTACTTTGCTGGCGTCGCGTTTGGTCATTTGGTGCAACGATGTTAGCGTTCGACCTAACGCCGCACCAACAGCCTCTTTGATTTGATCGTCGGTCGTAAAACCTAGCCCGCGCGCCAACGCCCTAATCATGCCCAATTGTTTGTTTGACGCCTCGTCGCGCGGCGCCTCGTCGGAAAACGGCACCTCGGCATCGGCAATCGGCACAACCGGGGCAAGTTTCGTTGGTTGCCGTGATTGTGCGGCCTGTATTTCGTCGCGTGACGCCAACGATTTGTTAGCACCGATGCCCATATAGGCCAACGCTCGACCGATTGCCGATGTGTAACCAACCTCTGATTCGCTTGTCTTTGTGTACGGGGTGCGACCCGGGTAAATTTCGCATGCCGACGCGATCACCGGCAACGGGTCTTTCAAATCGCGCCAAATCGTGACGGTACACCTAATAAAACATGATTTGTCGGGCATTTCAATTACTTCGCGCGCCGTTTCTTGCACACGCAATTCGGGCCAGCGTTCGAACGCCATTTTTAGGCGTGTGGCGACATCTACATAGTTGTCCATAAAATTTTGTGTCATGCCGCCGCCTTTTTGTGTTCGATCAATTCGCGTGTGGCCGGCAACAAGTCAATTGGCCATAGTTGGTTTTGTGGCATTGCAAAACACGGGTAACGCCATTCGGTGCGCCAATTTTGTTTGCGTTCGTTGCATCGTTTCAATGTCGACCAGCCTTGCAATGTTCCAAGCATTTCGTTTTTGTCGAATGTGACCAAAATGTAAATGCCGTGTTTGTCGTCGGCGTGTGTGATCAACGACCCGTTAAAATAGTAGGTTGTTCGCACCTCGTAGCCAAGTATGTCGTGCGCGTTTTTGTCGTACGGCGTATGTTTGTATTCGTGTTCAAAATAATGTGCAACGCATTGTTCACCCAACACGCCTTGCAAAGTGTGTTCAAATGTCAAATTCATCGGTTGGCCGTATTTGGTTTGATGTTTTGATGCGTTGCTTTCTTGTTGGCGCCGTTCGGTGATTTCGGCGCATCGTTCAAAATCGGCGTCGTCCAATTCAATAATGTTATTCCACATTGGCGGCCAACCGTTCAAGGCGCTGTATTTCGGTGTATTGCTCGGCGATCTTTGTGTCTTGTTTTCGTATTTCCTCGCGGTATGCCTTTAACATGTCGCGTTGCACCCGCAATTCGACAATCGCCATGTCAATTGTTAAACACAAATCGCCGTCATCAATAATGTAGTTGTGTTTTTGTTCCTCTAGTTCCCTAATTACTTTTTTTGTAAACAAATCAGCCGGCTCGACTAGCGGCACTTTGTTGTTCAATATTTCGTTCATCACGGTTTGCAACGCTTTTAGT